>Ga0209099_1000759_pt1 | contig 36621 bp, 30 predicted proteins | sample AD_JPNHW2_MetaG_FD_184430 | JGI IMG/M metagenome (GOLD analysis project Ga0209099, IMG submission 184430) | Active sludge microbial communities of municipal wastewater-treating anaerobic digesters from Japan - AD_JPNHW2_MetaG (SPAdes) (version 2) | ecosystem: Engineered > Bioreactor > Anaerobic...
GCTTCGGCGCGCGGCCTTCCTGGCGGCCCGTCTCCGGCCGGGGCTTCTCGTGGCGGGGCCGATGGCCGTGGTGGTGGCGCTCCGGGCGCGGGCCTTCCGCCCGCTGGCTCGCCGGCGGGGCGGTCAGGGCCTTGATGGACAGCCCGATCCGCTTGGCCTGCAGGTCCACGGCGATCACCTTCACCTTCACGGCCTGCCCGACGCTGAGCACGTCGGCCGGGCTCTTCACGAAGGTGTGGGAGATCTCGGAGAGGTGCACTAGGCCGTCCTGGTGGACGCCGATGTCCACGAAGGCGCCGAACTCGGTCACGTTGGTGACGAGGCCCTGGAGCTCCATGCCGGGCTCCAGGTCGGAAGGCTTGTTCACCCCCTCCATGAACTGCACGGCCTCGAAGCGCTGGCGCGGGTCCCGCCCCGGCTTCTTGAGTTCCGCGATGATGTCCCGCACGGTCTCCACGCCGAACCGGTCGTCCACGAGGAGCCTGGGATCCAGGGCGTCCAGGGCCGCGTCGTTGCCGATCAGTTCGGGCACCACCAGGCCGGTGAGCTGGCAGATGCGCTGGACGACGGGGTAGCTCTCGGGATGCACGGCGCTGGCGTCGAGGGGATCCTCCCCCTCGTGGATGCGCAGGAAGCCCGCGGCCTGCTGGAAGGCCTTCTCGCCGAAGCGGGAGACCTCCATGAGCTGTTCTCGCTTCCGGAAGGCCCCGTGCTCGAAGCGGTACTGCAGGATGTTCTTGGCCAGCGATTCCCCGATGCCCGCCACGTAGGCGAGGAGCTTGTAGGAGGCGGAGTTCACGTCCACCCCCACGCGGTTCACGCAGCTCTCCACGACCTCGTCGAGGCTCTTCTTGAGGGCGGTCTGGTTCACGTCATGCTGGTACTGGCCCACGCCGATGCTCTTGGGATCCACCTTCACCAGTTCGGCGAGCGGGTCCTGGAAGCGGCGGGCGATGCTGATGGCGCCGCGCACCGTCACGTCCTGCTCGGGGAACTCCTCCCGGGCCACGTCGGAGGCGCTGTAGACGGACGCCCCGGCCTCGCTCACGGCCACGCAGACCACGTCGCCCCGGTCCGTGTCCTTGAGCCACTGGCGGACGAAGGCCTCGGCCTCGCGGCCGCCGGTGCCGTTGCCGATGGCGACGGCCTCCAGCGGGTACTTGGCGGCGAGCGAGTCGAGGATCGCCCGGCTGCCCTCGAAGTCCCGCTTGGGCTCCAGGGGGTAGATCGTGGCGGATTCCATGAACTGGCCCAGGCGGTTGATGATCGCCAGCTTGCAGCCGGTCCGGATGCCGGGGTCCACCCCCAGGGTGCACCGCTGCCCGGCGGGAGGCGCCAGGAGCAGGTGGTCCAGGTTGACCTGGAAGACCTTGATGGCCTCCATGTCGGCCTTCTTCTTGGCGTCCATGCGCACGTCGGTCTCGATGGTGGGCGCCAGGAGGCGGTCGAAGGCGTCCTCGCAGACCTCGTGCAGGGAGGGCCGGTAGCCCGACTGCGGGTGCGCCGGCACCTTGGAAACCAGCATGGTGACGTACTTCTCGCGGTCCACGGAGAGCTTGACCGTGAGGATCTCCTCCTTCTCGCCCCTGCGCAGGGCCAGGATCCGGTGGCCGGGCATCTTCCGGAGGGCTTCCTTGAAGTCCCAGTAGGGCTTGAAGCGCAGGGCCTCGTTGCTCTCCTTCCGCTCCTCGCGGAGCGTGGAGCACAGGACACCGTGGTCGTGGAACTCCTGGCGCAGCCAGGCGCGGACGTCCGCATCCTCGGCCAGGCGCTCCGCCAGGATGTGCCCCGCGCCCTGGACGCAGGCGCTCGGGGCCTGGATCCCCTCCTGGTCCTCCTTCACGTAGGGAGCGGCCAGCATCATCGGATCGGCGCCGGACTCGTCGGCCAGCAGTTCATCCAGCAGGGGCTCCAGCCCCCGTTCCCTGGCCTCCGTGGCCTTGGTGCGCTTCTTGGGCTTGTAGGGCAGGTAGAGGTCTTCCAGCTCGGTCTTGCTCCAGGCCGCCTCCACCTTCGCCTTCAGTTCCGGCGTCAGCTTGCCCTGCTTGTCGATGTTCTTGAGGACGGTTTCCCGCCGGTCCAGCAGGTCCTTGTAGTACGCGACCCTGTCCTCCACCGCGCGGATGGCCACTTCGTCCAGGGATCCCGTGGCTTCCTTGCGGTAGCGCGCGATGAAGGGAACGGTGTTCCCCTCGTTCAGCAGCGCCACCACCGAGGCAACCCCGGCGCGGGGGAGCGAGAGTTCCTGGCAGATGCGATCGACAACCAAATCCACGCCACGTCCTTTCCAATTCACGCAGATGTGAATGGAGATCATACCTCATGACAGCAGTGACGAAGACCGTACTGAGCGCAATCCAGTGTTTTCGAGGTGCCGGGCGCGTACCGCGCGCCGCGCGAAAAATGATGTGCGGAGCGACATGGATCCATGGATTCGACCACGCTCGGCCCAAGGCAGCAGGGAAAGATCCCCCGGAGGCCGGCCCTGGACGGGGGGCCGGACCAGGCCGCCGGTTCCGCCCGCACGACGGTGCACCGCGGTTTCCTGCCCGGTGGACGGCCCGATCCCGTACAATGGGAAATTCGATCCACGCAAAGTTGAAGTCTCCAAGTCAGGAAACCGCATTCCTCTGCAGAGGCGCACCATGAGCGACTGGTACGGGACGAAGAACCATTCGATCGGAATCGTGGGAGGAGGACGGGCCGGGCACGGCCTGCTGAAGTTCTTCCACGCCAGCCGGATCGCGACGGTCTCCTTCGTCGTGGACCCCAACCGGGAAGCCCCGGCCATGGAGGCCGCCAAGGCGGAGGACATCCGCACCTTCACGGACCTCTCCGAGGCCCTCCACCGGGCCCCCTGCGACATCGTCTTCGAGGTGACCGGGAACGAGGAGGCCTCCAGCGAGCTGGGCCGGCTGGTCGCCGGGACCAGCGCCCACGTCGTCTCGCACCACGCCGCGCGGGTGGTCGTCCAGGTCCAGGACGAGAACATGGAGCGCCTGCGGACGAGCCTGACGGCCCCCCTGAAGAAGATCAAGGACGAGATCGGCACCAGCCTGGAGGGGAGCCGCAACATCGTGTCGCGGATCAACCAGATCATGTCCAGCATCCAGATGCTGGCCCTCAACGCCAGCATCGAGGCCGCCAAGGTCGGCGTCCACGGCAAGGGCTTCATGGTCGTGGCGGACCACATGACCAAGTCCGTGGAGTCCGTCCGCAACCTCACCAGGGAGATCGAGAACATGAACGGCAACCTCACGCAGGTGTCCGACCAGATCGACTCGGCCCTGGAGCACCTGAACTAGCCCTCCCCCGGCCGCCTTCTCGCCCTCGGATGCGCCCCCTCGTAGGTCCGGGCCAGCTGTTCCAGGTCCAGGTGGGTGTAGCGCTGGGTGGTGCTCAGGCTGGCGTGGCCGAGGAGTTCCTGGATGGCGCGGAGATCCATGCCCCGGCCCAGGAGGTGCGTGGCGAAGCTGTGCCGGAGGGCGTGCGGGCTCACCTTGGCCCGCAGCGACGCGCGCTCGATGACCTGGGCCAGGAAGGTCCGGACGCTGGTGGGCGTGAGCCGGCCTCCCCGCTGGTTCAGGAACAGGGCCGCCGACGGAGGGAGGTGCTTCTCCGCGAGGAAGGCCCTCCGGTAGGCCAGGTAGGCCTCCAGGCACCTCTCCGCGGCCGCGTGGAAGGGGACCAGGCGCTCCTTCCGTCCCTTGCCCAGCACCCGGAGCGTCCGCTGTTCCTGGAGGAGGTCCTGGAGGTCGAGGCCGGTGAGTTCCGAGACCCGCAGGCCCGAGGCGTAGAGCAGCTCCAGCAGGCAGCGCAGGCGTGCCGTGGGAAAGTCCGTGGCCTCGGGCAGGTCCAGCAGCGAGGAGCTTTCCTCCTCGGTCAGGAAGGCAGGGAGGCGCTGGGGCTGCTTGGGGTTCCGCAGCCCGGAGGCCGGATTGCCCTGGATCCGCTGGGTCTCGAAGAGCCAGCGGTAGAAGGCCCGGACGGTGCTCAGGATCCTCGCCTGGCTCGCCGGGTCGAGGCCCCGTTCCCCGAGTTCCAGCGCGAAACGGCGCAGCACCCGGGGTTTCACCTCCCAGCCTTCCCACTGCTGGCCGACGGCGTGGGCCACGAGCTTTTCCAGGTCCGCCCTTTGCGCCCGCTCCGTATGGGGAGAGACCCCCCTCGCGCGCTGCTCCAGGTGGAAGGCCGTCACGGCTTCCGACAAGGGGACTTGTGATTCCTTCATGGGTTCCCGGGCCTCGCCCCAAGCCTACCTCGAATCAGCTCCGGGTCTGCTACTATCTCGCTTCGGGAGTCCAGGGTTGATAGAAACCATCGCTCAACTGTTCTATGAAGCCGTCGCGCACGATCTTCCCGAAGCCCTGGCCTACAGGTCGCACGGAAAATTCCGGCCGGTCTCCCATCAGGAGATCCTCGCGAGGGTGGAACGGCTGGCCCTGGCCCTGGACGAGAAGGGGCTCAGGAACGGCGACCGCATCGCGATCCTCTCCGAGAACCGTCCCGAATGGGCCGTGCTGGACTACGCCTGCGCCATCTCGGGCCTGCCCACCGTGCCCATCTATCCCACCCTGAACGCATCCCAGGTGCGCCACATCCTCCAGGACAGCGGGGCGCGCTGGGTCTTCTGCTCCACCAACGACCAGCTCGCGAAGGTCCTGGCCCACTGGGACGAGCTCCCGGACCTCGAGGCCGCCGTCCTGATCGGCGGGGAGCCCAAGCCCCGCGAGGAGGGGCGGCAGGTCCTCAAGTGGAGGGCCCTCATGACCCTGGGTGCGTCCCTGGAGGCCCGGCGGCCGGAAGTCCGCGCCTGGGGCTCCGAGCGCAAGCCCCAGGACCTCCTGACCCTCATCTACACCTCCGGGACGACCGGGGATCCCAAGGGCGCCATGCTGAGCCACGGCAACCTGGTCTCCAACATCCACGCCACCCTCAAGATCCTCCAGCCCCGCAAGGGGGAGCGGTGCCTGAGCGTCCTGCCCCTCTCCCACATCTACGAGCGCATGGCGGGGAACTACATCATGTTCTTCTGCGGCGTCTCGATCTACTACAGCCAGAACCACATGACCCTGGCCCAGGACCTCATGGAGACCCGTCCCGAGCTCTTCCTGGCGGTGCCCCGGATCTTCGAGAAGATCTACTCCAGGGTGCGAGACACGGCCATGGAGGGGAACCCGCTGAAGCCCGCGGTCCTGGGCTGGGCCATGAGGGTGGGACACAGCTTGGCCGGCCACCACTTCCGCGGGGAGCGTCCGGGACGGGCGCTCAGCGCGGTGGGCTACCTGGCGGACCGGCTGGTGTTCTCGAACGTCCGGGTCCGCACGGGAGGCCGGATCCGCCTGGCCATCTCCGGAGGCGCGGCCCTGAACCCCAAGGTGAACGAGTTCTTCTGGTCCCTGGGCGTGCCCATCTACGAGGGCTACGGACTGACGGAGACGAGCCCCATCGTGGCCCTCAACGTCCCCGGCAAGGTCCTGCCCGGCACCGTGGGCCATCCGGTCATGGAGGAATGGGAGGGCAAGCCCTTCCTGAAGCTGGCGGAGGACGGAGAGATCCTCGTGCGAGGTCCCAACGTGATGATGGGCTACTGGAGGAACGAGGAAGCCACCCGCGAGGTCATGGACGCCGAAGGCTACTTCCACACCGGGGACATCGGGGAACTGCTCGAGGGAGGCCAGCTCAAGATCACGGACCGGAAGAAGGAGATCCTGGTGACCCTGGGCGGCAAGAACATCGCGCCCCAGCCCATCGAGAACCTCCTGCGCGCGGACAAGTACATCGAGCAGGCCGTGGTCATCGGGGACCGGCAGAACTTCGTCGCCGCGATCATCGTCCCCCACTTCCCCGCGCTCAAGCTCTGGGCCTCCCGCCAGCACCTGAAGTTCAAGACCCACGAGAACCTGATCGCCCTCCCGGAAGTCCAGGCCAAGCTGAAGAAGCAGGTGGGGAACGTGAACACCAAGCTGGCGAAGTACGAGCGGGTCCACAAGATCCTGCTGGTCGCCCAGGAGATGACCCCGGAGAACGGGATGCTCACCCCCTCCCTCAAGGTCAAGCGGCGGGTGGTGAACGCCCACTTCAAGGACCGCATCGAGGCGCTCTACCGCTGCAACGGCATCGGGAGAGTCGAGGACTGAGGCGCTTCAGGAGCCGGCAGGCGCCTCGGCCGGCGTCTCGACTTCCCCGCCGTACAGGTCCCGGACGAGGTTGTTGAGCCACTTCCCGGACAGGAGCCGCCATACGCCCAGGCCCGCCTTGACCCACTCCTCCAGGGTCACCAGGAGGATGACCAGGTGGATGGGCCAGTGCAGGACCATCACGCCCAGGGCCGCCATGGGGATGCCGATGCACCAGGGCGTCAGCACGTCGATGAGGGCGGCGAAGACGGTGTCGCCCGCGCTACGGCAGACCCCCACCACGACGATCATGTTGATGCTCCGCAGGAACATGGTGCCGCCGTAGACGTAGGCTGCCTTCCGGCAGGCGTCGTGGATCCCCGGGCTCACGTCGAAGAACGACAGGAAGAGGCCCGCGGAAAGGGCGAGGATGGCGCCGACCACAAGGCCGACGAAGACGCCCAGGAGGACGCTCCGCTTGGCGTACACCCGGGCGGTCTCCTCCTCCTGGGCCCCGATCCGGTTGCCGATCATGGTGCCGCAGGAGTTGCCGAGCCCCATGAGCACGGAGAAGAAGAGGTTGCTCATCACTTCCATGATCTGCGCCGTGGTCGTCGCCTGGACGCCCTGCATCCCGTAGAAGAACGTGTAGAGGCTCACCCCGATGGACCAGAAGACCTCGTTGGCGATGACCGGCGTCACGGGCTTGATGAAGCGGCGGAGGAACTCCTTCGAATATCCGCCCATCTCGGACCAGGAGGCCGCCAGCTCGTAGCGGTTGCCGTAGATGATCGCGAGCAGCAGCCCCAGCTCCAGGGACCGGGCGACCAGGGTGGCCAGCGCGGAGCCTCGGACCCCCAGGGCCGGGAACCCGAACCTCCCATAGATCAGCACGTAGTTCAGGGCGGTGTTGACGGCCAGGGCCATCGCGCTGGCGTAGAACGGCGGCCGGGTGCGTCCGACCCCCCGGCTCTGGATGGCGTAGGCGGCAGTGACCGCCTGGACGAGGTAGCTCCATCCCATGATGCGCAGGAAGGCGGCCCCCTGCTCCACCACCTGCGGGTCGCGGATGAAGAAGGTCATGAACTGCCGCGGCATGAACTGGGAGACGACCAGGAAGGGGACGGCCATCGCGACGCTGATCCTCATGGAGATCCCCAGGACCTTGCGGACCGAGGCCAGGTCGCCCTTGCCCCAGAACTGCGCGCAGAACATGTTGGCGCCGCTGTTCACTCCGAACACGAAGAGCGCGAAGACGAAGCTCAGCTTGTTCGCGACCCCCACCGCCGAGATCGCCGCATCCCCCTTGCCGCCGATCATGACGTTGTCCACCAGGGCCAGCCCGTTGAAGATCAGGTTCTGCAGCATCACGGGCAGGCCGATCCTGAAGACGTCCGCGTAGTAGGCGCGGTCCTTGAAATCGAGCACTTTCAGGTTCTGCATGCGAACACCCGCCTAGCGTCCTCTCCGTCCGGGGGCGCGGAGTCTGGAGGCCTGCCCGGACGGCCTGTCCGCCGTCCGCCCCGGTCCCCCGCGGACCGTCCTTGTCAGTTCATTCGATGATCTTGTACCGCGCCTTGGCCTCGGCCCTGGAAAAGGCATCGAAGTGCCACCATTCGTTGGGGATCGGCCTGAAACCCGCCTCGACCATGAGGTTGCGCAGCAGGGCGCGGTTCTCGACCTGCCCGGCCGTGAGCTTCCCCTCCTTCAGGAAGCGCTCCTCGTAGCGGGGCTGCGCCAGCTCGCCGAGGAAGTCGTAGGGCGTCCCCATGTCGAGTTCGGCGCCCTGCGCGTCCACGATGGTCAGGTCCACGGCCGACCCGAAGTTGTGGATCGAACCGGAGTCGGGACTGGACACGTACTTCTGCTGTTCGGTGCCCTTCACGAGATCCCACATGATCCGCTGGACGCGCCGGGGCCGCGCGCCGTCGAAAACCTTCAGCGAATACCCCGGATGGAGCTTCCGCAGGAGCCCCTGCGCCTTGGCGACCCTCCCGGCCACCTCCTTCTGGAGGTAGCAGTTCTCCAGGTCTCCGTAGGCGTCCTGGTGCATGAAGTTGTCGACCGTCGAGTACTTCAGCTCCACCTGGATCGTGCGGTCGAGGCTGCGCACGTCCACCAGCCCGGCCCGCCTCAGCTGAAGCTCGATCGGGCCGGGGGCCTTCCCCGCCAGCAGGGGCACCCAAAGCAGCAGCGCGATGACCGGACGCCATTCCAGGGCCATGTAGATCTCCAATCATTTCCATTATTGCTGGAAAGCAGGCGAAACGCCACGCGCCGCGCAGGGCATGGCCGGACCAGGACCTTCGCGGCATGGGGCGACCTGCCCCGGGCTTCGCAGCCGGGAACGAGCCTGGAGACGTCCCCGGCAGGAAGGATTGACGATGGATTTCCCGGCGGACCTCCCGCTACATTCGAAGCACGCCCGCCGGTCCCGGGACCCGGGCATGTCCGAATCCATGAACCCATCCAGCCAAGGCCAACCCGCAGGAGTCCTCCCCAGGATCATGTCCGGACGGGGGGGATCCGTCTTCGCCTTCGCCCTGCTCGCAAGTCTCGGGGCGGCGCGGGGAAATTCTTCCGCGCGGACGCTGGGCTGGATCCTGGCGCTCCTGGCGGCGGCATGGCTCGCGGCCGGGCTCTTCGGCCGCCTGCTGGACGAGGTCGCGGATCCGGAGCGTTTCCCCCGGTCCATGGCGCTCCGGGCCGGATTCGGCGGCGCGGTCGCCCTCTTCGGATTCTCCGCGGGCATGCTGGGTCCCCTCCCCTGGCGGCTGGTCCCGCCCGCCCTGGGGATCCTGCTGGGATATCCGGTCTGCCGGCGCTTCGTCCGCCGGCCGCGGGCCATCCTCGGCCTGGCGCTGGCCGGGGCTCCCCTCGGCGCCTGGATCGCCGTCGCCGGCTGCCCGGAGCCCCCCGCGGGATGGCTCGCCCTCGGGGTCCTGGCCTGGACCGCGGGATCCGCCCTGCCCCAGCCACGGGCGGAGGCGCGCCTCGATCCATCCCTGGGGCCGCACCCGGTTCCGCCAAGGCCTGCCGGGATCCCGCGCGGATTCCAGGCCCTCGCCCTCGTGGCCTGGGCGGCCTTCAACCTCGATATGGAGGCGCACCTGCTCCCCTGGGCAGCGTGGGGCGCGGTGGCGGCCCTCCTGCTCCGCCGGCGGGCGGTTCCGGACAATCCCGTCCCGATGGACCACCTGGCGGGTCCCCTCCTTCTCCTTGGCTTCCTGCTGGAATGGTTCCGGGGTCTTGCCTGCTCCTAGGCTGGAAAATCCAGACTCGACACAGCCTGGATTCCAACGTAGGGTCATAAAGATGGGACCGAAGAAGCTTCATGCGCGCCGTGGCGTACGGCTGAGCCGTCCGGATCCGCATCGTTTCTTCACGGTCATGCTGGTGTTCAGCCACAGGACCTTCCGCTGGTCCCTGGCCCGGAACACCATCCTGTGGACCCTCGGCATCGCGATGGGCCTTTGGTCCCTGGCCATGGTCGGATCCGCCTACGGCTTCTGGGCCACCAAGAAGATCATGAGCTTCTCCCAGCTCCAGGCGGAGACGGCCCAGCAGCAGAAGCGCCTGCGGGACACCCTGAACAAGGCCAGGGGACTCGAGGACGAGATCGACACCCTGCAGCGCCAGCTCACGGAACTCCAGAAGCTCATCGACCCGAAGACCCTCGCCCCGGAGCTCCCCCCGCCCCCCGAGGCCGCCTCGCCGCACAAGGGGAAGATCAGCCAGCTGCAGGGCGAGATCGAGCGCACCTGGGCCCAGACGAAGGCGATCCGCGCCGCGATGGATCCGATCATCGAACGCTGGAACCACACCCCGTCCATCTTCCCGACCGCGGGCTACATGAGTTCCGGCTACGGAATCCGGCTGAGCCCCTTTTCCCGGGCGAACGAACAGGACGACGGCCTCCTCGGATTCCACCAGGGCATCGACATCTCGAACAGCCGCGGCACGCCCATCCAGGCCACCGCCGACGGGACCATCGAGACGGCCGGCTGGCAGGAGGGCTACGGCAACACCCTCGTCATCCGCCACACCCCGGATATCGAAACACTCTATGGCCATCTGGATACCATCGCCCCCCAGATCAAGGTGGGACAGCTGGTGGCCCGCGGGGATATCCTGGGATACATGGGACAGTCCGGGAGAGCGACCGGAGTCCATCTCCACTACGAAGTCCGGATCGATGGACGCCCGAAGGATCCCAAGCCCTACATGCGCCTCCAGCGCGAATGGCTGTCCTCGTTCAAGTAGCCGGGAGCCGATGCCATGTTCAATCATCTGTCCAACGGGCGCAGGAAGAAGATCGACGCCACCCAGGCGATCCATTCGCTGCTGGGGAAGGGGACGGTGTGGAAGGGCGACATCCACTGCGGGGCCAACAGCGTCCGCGTGGAGGGCATGGTCGAAGGGTCGATCCACAGCGAGGGAGAAGTCACGATCGCCCCGACCGGCCTCGTGAAGGGGCATATCCACGCGAAGCACCTGATCGTGACCGGCCGCGTGGAGGGCATCTTCCGGATCTCGGAATGCCTGGAAATCCACGGAACGGGCTGGGTGGAAGGCGAAGTCGAGGTGGGGACCCTCGTGGTCGACGAGGGCGGCACCCTGCAAGGTTCCTGTGCCCGCAAAGGATCCGCCAGGACCAAGGACCTGGACGGCGGGGAAGCCAGTCCCGCCGAGAAGGCCCTGGAAACACCCGCTTCCTAGCGCAAGTTCCGCGCGGAAGGCCGGAGGTCGCGCGCGGGACGGCGCCGAAGGCTCAGCGCTGGAGCCTCGACAGGTCCGCCCCGGCCAGCCATGCGTTCTCGACGCGGGCTCCCCGCAGGTCGGCCCCGGCCAGGTTCGCCGAGGTCAAGTCCGCGCCGTCCAGGTCCGCGCCCCGCAGGTCGATCTCCCGGAGGTCGAGGCGCTGGAGGCATGCCCCCCGGAGGTCCGCTCCGCGCAGCACCGCTCCGGTGAGATCCGAATCCCGGAGATCCGCGCCCCGGAGAATCGCCTCGCCCAGCTGCGATCCGCGCAGGTCGGCCCGGACGAGCGTGGACGACGTCAGGTCCGCGCCCCGCAGGTCCGCCTCCCGGAGGTCCGCCCCGGCGAGGTTGGCGCCTTCCAGGCGGGTGTGGCGCAGGACGGCGCGACGGAGATCGGCCTGGCTCAGGTTCGCCCGGCTCAGGTCCATGCCCCGCAGGTTCACCGCGGCCATGACCACGCCGCTCAGATCCACGCCCCTGAGATCGGGGACGTCCTTCCGGTCGTAGGGAAGGAGGTCCAGGCGGCGGAGGTCCGCGCCCGCCAGCGTCGCGCCCGAAAGATCCGTCCCCCGGAGATTGGCGCGGCCCAGGCTCGCCCGTTCGAGCACCGCATGCTTCAGGCTGGCCCAGCGGAGATCCGCGTCCTCGAGGCTGGCGCCGGTCAGGTTCGCCCGCTGCAGGGAGGCCCCCCCGAGGACGGCCCGGACCAGGCTGGCGCCCAGGAGTTTCGCCCCCTCCATGGAGGCGCCCAGCAGGTTCGCCTGGTCCAGCACCGCACCGGACAGATCCGCTCCGTCGAGGATCGACTGCCTGAGATCGGCGCCCGCCATGTTCGCCTTCCGCAGGTCCTTGCCGCCCAGGTCGACACCGATCAAGGAAGCCCCCGCGAACACGGCCCCGGCGAGGTTGGTCCAGCGCAGGTCGACTCCCCCCATCCGCGCCCGGCTCAGGTTCGCCTCCGCTAGATCCGCCTCGGCGAGGCAGGCGTGGCGGAGATCCGCGCCGGAGAGATCCGCCCCCCGCAGCAGGACCTGGTTCATCCTGGCCCCGGACAGGTCGGCCGAGGCCAGCTTCGCCCCGGACAAGTCGAGTCCCTGCAGATCGAGCCCCTTGAGATCCGCGTGCTGGAGATCCTTCCCGGCCTTCAGGCGGAAGGCCACGTTTTCACGAGGAGGCTGGTTCATCGGACCTCCATTGTCATCGGAAGCCCCGTCGCCGCCATCGCCATTTTCGGTCCCCACTGCCTCCCCGGCGAAATAGGATGGACAACCCCGCCGGATGAGATAAACTATCGAATCACGCGCGGCCAGCGCCGGCGCGTTCCGGTCCCGTAGCTCAGCTGGATAGAGCATCAGACTACGAATCTGAGGGTCGGGCGTTCGAATCGCTCCGGGACCACCACTTAAGATGACCGCCACCATTGAGTGGCGGTTGTTGTTTATCGACACAACTCCAATGAGGCATTTCGCTCCTCTTGGCATAAAAATACTTGAAAATACTAGTGGGAGCCACGTAAGCAGGGTTGCAAAACTCCACCTGAAGCTCCACTGAGGCATTCGATACCCACACCGAAGTCGCCCCCTTACGCATGGCAGCTAAGCTGTGCAGCCCAGCTACTCACGGACTACTCCTCCGGCCATTCATACCACCCGGACTTCTCAACCACTCCCTCCTTGTAGTGTGTGGCCAACCTGAAAATCAGGCCCATAGTGCTTGACTTGAGGTACCTGGAGGCATCCCTTGGGGCCAGTTGCCGATAAGCCTTTGCCCATTCCGTGAAGATCTGCAGATCCTTCTCGAAGGCATCTTCATGCCACTCAAGCTTTTCGACCACCCCTTCCATGTAGGGTCTGCCCAACTCGAAAAGCAGCCATGTGGTGGCGATCTTGAGATAGCTGGAGGCAGCCCGTGGGGCCAGATGCCGATACGCCTTCACCCAATCGGTGAAGGTCTGCAGCCTATGCTCGAATATGACCTGGTTGGCCCTTTTGCCAGTCTTCATCACTCACTCCTTCTGCCAGACATCGGGGTCTGGACGATGAAGGGACAGGCTGGCACGACCCCGGAAACCCTACAGCGCCGGTTCCTGGATTTTCCAGAGAGAAAACCACCATGTCGGTCTCTCGCAATCGGGACAAGAGTTCGACATAGCCACTACGGAACCCTGTTGTCCTGCTTCTCCCCTTTCTTCCGATTGTCGCCCTTTCGCGCCTGAATCCGCCGCATGGTTCCAGACCCAAACTGGCCCACGGTATAGGTTTCTGCCCACTGGTGAACCCTGGCGGCGATAGGCGAGACATGGATTTTCGCGCCCTGCACACCCGTGACCATGCGATCCAGATTCCGTATCAGGAAATCCTTCGCTGACTTGAACTGCTTCAACCCCGTCCCGGCACGACCTTTCCTCGATCCTGCAAGATCGGCCACACGCTCCAGAAAGCTAGCTAATGCATCCATGTCCACCAGCATGGACGGCCTTTCAGCGTTCAGCGTCACCTTGCCATCCACCTCTTTCACGATTGGGAAACAACGATCTGGCATCCAACCATCCACTGCGGCCATAAGCTCACGGTCTGTCTGCTCTTGGATCAGCTCCATATACCGTGGCAAACGCCACATTCTCTCGATCTGTTTAGCTAGATCTCGAACGTTTTCCCCAAGGTGCTTCAGATCACGCTCAACCTCACTCGGGTAATCCTTCGGCTTCCTCTCTAACAACAGAAGCTGTCGATAAGTAAAAGCAAGATTCTCAAGGGGATTAAAGCGATAAATCGGGAATACCCCCTGAATGCCAATCGGCATGTATTCATCAATCATCTTTAATTTTTCAAGGGTCTTCTTTGGTAATGTTTCCAACTCGTCAAACAACTCATGCAGACGAATTATATCTGCGTTGTCATTGTAGCCTTTCCCTATTGCCATCTCAGCTTGGCTCCAGATGTGATGAAATTGTTTGTGGTCAATAACGCCAACTTTCCGCCAGAAGTTCCCAGTTGACTTGACGGAGACACTCCAAGGGCTCTTCTTCGATGAACAGGTGAGGATCGTGCTGAAACCATATCACCGACAATAACGAAGCGTCTCCATCTTCAGGGTCGTCTTGCAGGGGAGAGGAGATGAAACGAGCCACAGTAACGAAGCCAGGAAGTATCTCTGGGGTACTGCCTGGAACGGTATCAGGTTCTGAAGGCATCACCCATGGAAGCCATTCTTTCTTCGGCCAAGCTTGCATCTGGGTTGGTAACACGATGGGAGTGGTCCGAAATGTCGGGCTGCTGAAAAGGCTCATTCCCTTGCTGCCAACACGGCGCAGAACGTTGACGTTCATGGACCTACGGGGAACGCCTTCGAGAAGGCCAGCGTAGGTTTCTACTCGATACATCTGGGTTAGGCGGATCTCTCGTCCCCCGCTTAGCGTGATCGCGGTCTTTTTCTTTGTCTCAGTTTCCATAAGTCTCTTTGAACCGTTGTGCAGGAGATTCGTAATTCGTGGGGTCAAATGACTGATCGTTATGGATGGTAATCCACCATTCCAGATAGTGCCTGTTCGTACAGAACCCAAGTACCTGCTGTTCGAGGTCAATTTCAATGCCCTTATCGATCTTCCGTCCACAGACCGAACAAAGGGTTGGGACAGCGACCCGAGGCGCTACTTTGTCGTGCCAGGGTATGCGCACGTAGCCCTCATAGAGTCCGCTGGAAGTGATCCATCCGGAAGGCGCCTCTTCTTGGTTACGAGATGCCGGGTGTTTCCCATACCCAAAGTTCCGACAGTAAGTCCAGAAGGGGTTGGTAATGTCAACGTCTCTCAACGTGCAGTGCGAAAGCTCCCAGAACCTCGTGGGGTCCTCTGGGTGCGGATGTGCCATAACTTGAACTGCCCGGTTATGCCAGCAGTTCCCACAGCAATCAGGACCACCATTTGGCATCGGGTATCACTCCTGCGGAAGGGCCTTGATTATTGGTGGCTGCAACGTTCATTCTGACGATGCCAGCTAGGAACTTCCCGTAGGACAAAATCTTGGAGAGTTGACAAAAAATGTCCAGAATTGGCCTGTAGGGTCAGGATTCCGGCAAAGATGAGCTAGGGAGAAACCATGAAGAGCATCCCATTTCTGGACCCTGCAAGATCCGATGACGAACACAAGGCGTTTCTGGGCATCTCCAGGGCGGTGATCGTGGAAAGCGCGGTTTCCGAGAAACTGATCGTAGACAATGACTTGGCTTTTGTGCCGGAACTCCTACCGATACTGATCAAGATGTCAGGTGAGCTTCGGGATGATCTGTACCGGTTCCATCAAAAATCAGGCAAGCAGATTCAATTCCCGCTGGTGCAGCGTTGTTGTTGCTATGCCTTCGCCAAGGGCGCAGAGTCGGCATTCCACTGGCACAAAAGCCCCAACGGCAAGGTGACCCTCTCCTACTCCGGAGAGGCCGCCTTGAGTGGTGCTGCTGGTGCAGATGTCTCAGAGGAATTCGCCACGGCGATCACTGGCGGGATGCAAATCGCTGGCGATGTCTTCTGTGACTTCCAGAACAAGGTCATCTGCGATGAATCCCTTGGACTCAACCAGGGAGAGCGACTGCTGGCAGACGTCATTGCGATGGGCTTCATCTGGTTTAGTCAAGTAGGGCTGGACTTCGGCATGCAGCAGCTTGGATACCCTTGACGCCATAAGCACCCTTCCAGATCCGATAGCCCAGGCCGATCCGTCCTGGGGCTTCTTAACCATCTCATCTTCATATCCACATCTATGCAGCAAGTTCGCGATACGGTCGAACTGGAGATGATATGGATGATTAAAATATCAATAATAATAAGGTTTTCGAAGATATCATGAAATTAATATGAACATTGTCAGTATCTGGATCATGGGCGCAGAGTGAACAGAACCAGTCGGATAATGAATTATGATTGATATCAGTGGTCATGCTGGAGTTGACACCACTGGTCAGTCCCATACATTAGGTAGAAGCTAACGAGGATTCATCGATGAGCACCTGGACAGACCGCGTTCAATCTCATGTCGTCTGGCAACAGCTTGAAACGATGGGCCCAGCGGTAGATCAGGCGCTCGGTCGCGAAGGTGTGACACCCGTAGCCCTTGCTGGTTTGAACCGTCTAAAAACGGTGGTCGCGATCACTGGGAAACGCCTCTCCGCTACAGACTCCCTACTGATCCAGCCTGGGCCACTAGACAACCTCGCGTCCTTCCTTCAGTCAGCCACCGCTGAGGTACAAAACTTCATCGCCAACGGAAACGAAGGTCACATTGTTAATGCCAATGCAAACCTGGATGGATTACTAACCAACCTCGCTCAGATCCTTGTACCCATATCCCCAAACGAAATTACAGGCCTTAGAGAAGGAGCCGATGCATACCGGACAGCACTTGAGTCCAATCTCCGGAAAGCACATGACTCCCTTGCGGCCTATCAAACGGACCTTGCAGGCTTACAGGAGAAATTGTCTGGTCTGACGTCCGAGGTTTCAACCGAGAGGCAGCGACTCTCAAGCCTAGCGTCTGAACACCAGTCGCAATTCTCTAATGCGCAAGAAGCGAGGAGCAAGGACTACCTGGAAGCACAAACATCCAGGCAGGACAAGTTCGCGACATTGTTGGCCGATTACACCCAGAAACTTGCTGACCAGACTGCCGACTTTCAGCGGCAGCGCGATCTGCTGGAGAAGGCACAGAAAGAAGAGCTTGCATCACTAACAGCCAGGTACCAAGACAGAGCTTCCAAATTAGTAGAAACCATTCAGCAGCACCTCGAACATGTCGAGAAGCTCGTTGGAGTCATTGGAAATCTGGGTGTCACGTCCGGCTATCAGAAAGCGGCCATCGAAGCACGTAATACCGCACGGTTCTGGCAAGGTGTCGCTCTAGCCTCGCTGAGTGCGATCATCGTTGTCGCCTACAAAGCCTTCTTGCCACTTGTTCAAGGTGCGTTTTCTTGGGAAAGCTTTGCTGGTCGCATCTTCGTTTCTCTTACTGTCGGTGTCTTGGCGGCATACGCGATAAGTCAGGCTGACAAGTACCAGCAGATTGAACGTCGGAGTAATAAACTCGCATTGGAGTTAGCTGCTCTTGGACCGTTTGTGGCCTCCCTCCCAACAGAGAAGCAGGAGGAGTTCCGCATACGTGTTGGTGATCGAAGCTTTGGAGTATCCAACGATCTAGTAGATAGCCACTCCAGTGACAGCCCGAAGTCTGTATTCGACGTTGCCTTTAAGTCCAAAGAACTCAACACCCTCATTGTCAACATCATTAAGGCTGCGAGAAGTTCAACGTGAGTTGAGATGAAACTGAGCATTGAACCTGATGGGGGGGAAGTCGCTAGACCCGCCTATCATTCAATTCAGATGCGGCCTACCAATTTTCTTTTCAGCGGTCATGTACCGGGTTTCCCCCAATCCAGGATTGATTTGATCACCTCCAGCGGACTCTCCAAACGATGAATGCCATCACCCTCTCTCAACTCGAATCCCATCTCTGGGAGGCGGCGAACATCCTCCGTGGCCCGGTGGATGCTGCGGACTTCAAGACCTATGTGTTTCCGCTTCTCTTTTTCAAGCGGATATCGGATGTCTTCGATGAAGAGCACCAGGCCGCGCTAGCGGAGTCTGGTGGCGACGAGGAGTTTGCCCAGTTCCCCCACAACTATCGCTTCCAGATCCCAGAGAACTGTCACTGGGAGGATGTCCGCGCCATCACTCAGAATGTAGGGCAGGCCCTACATGTGGCCATGCGAGGCATCGAGAACGCCAACCCAGGAACCCTGTACGGGATCTTCGGGGACGCTCAGTGGACCAATAAGGAGCGGCTCTCGGACTCTCTCCTACGGGATCTCATTGAGCACTTCAGCCGCATCAATCTGGGGAATCAGGCAGCCCAGGCTGACATCCTCGGGCAATCCTACGAATACCTGATCAAGAAGTTTGCGGACGCCACGAACAAGAAGGCCGGTGAGTTCTATACCCCGCGCCCTGTCGTCCGACTGATGGTGAACATCCTTGACCCTCAGGAGGGCGACTCCATCTACGACCCCGCCTGCGGAACCGGGGGCATGCTGCTGGAGGCCATCCACCATGTCCGAGAGTCCCACGGAGATGACCGAACGCTTTGGGGCAAGATCTTCGGTCAGGAGAAGAACCTCACCACCTCTGCCATCGCCAGGATGAACCTTTTCCTCCATGAGGCCGGAGATTTCCAGATCGTCCGAGGGGACACCCTCCGGAGCCCTGCCTTCCATAGCGCAGACAGTCTCTCCACCTTCGACTGTGTCATTGCCAATCCACCCTTCTCTCTAGAGAAGTGGGGCGAGGAGGTCTGGTCCAGCGATCCCTATGGTCGCAACTTCGCAGGTATGCCCCCCTCCAAGAGCGGGGACTTCGCCTGGGTGCAGCACATGGTGAAATCCATGGCTCCCAAGAAGGGGCGCATGGCAGTGGTGCTTCCCCACGGGGCTCTCTTCAGGATGGGGGCTGAGGGCCGGATCCGCGAGAAGCTTCTCACCATGGATCTTCTGGAAGCCGTGATCGGCCTGGGGCCCAACCTCTTCTACGGGACTGGCTTGGCTGCCTGCATCCTGGTGCTGCGCCAGCGGAAAATGCCTGATCGGAAGAAGAAGGTTCTGATCGTGGATGCTTCCAAATGTTTCAAGAAGGGGAGGGCCCAGAACGAACTGCTACCGGAACATGTGGACCAGATCCTCGGATGGTACAAATCATTTGCAGATGTTCCGGGGACGGCTCGGGTGGTCAGCCTAGATGAGATCTCTGGAAACGACTTCAACCTCAACATCCCGCGCTATGTGGAACCCCTGTCGGAGGCAGAGACCTTATCTGTGGATGAAGCCATGGCGCAACTCCGAGAGAGTGTCGTGTCCGCTTTCGAGGCAGAGCAGAAACTAGTGAGCCTAATGAAGGCAGAGGGATTCTTGTCATAGGTAGCAGAGGGAGTGGTGAGCATGATCAACGACCGAGCCATCGACCAGGTGTATTCGGAACTCCGCCCAATGTGCGGTGGAGTGAAGCAGGATTACTTCGGATTGCTTTACCTGGAACAAGAATATGGCGTTGCCAGAGAAAAAGCCCTTAATCAGATTGCCTTCGGAGGCAACGACTATGGCATTGACGGATTCCATTTTGATGAGCTCCGCCGGAACCTCTGCCTATTCCAGTTCAAGTACTCCAATGCGTATGGTCAGTTCAAAGGGTCACTCCAGAGGCTGATTGATGACGGCATGGATCGGATCTTTGCGGCTCCGAATCGGGATGACGCGAAAAACCAGGTGCTGCTTCAACTCAGAAGCTGTCTTCAGGAAAACCGCGCCCTGATTGAGCAGATCTGTATCAGGTTCGTCTTCCTTGGTGACCCTGCTGAGGCTGAGAAGAGCCAGAGCCTCGATGCGCTTCGGGAAAGGCTGGAAGACAAGAAATTCTTGGTGGATCGTTTCTTTGGTGGCAGGGATGTTCCCTTGGTGGTGGAATTCCGGTCTGCCACTGGTCGCGTGGGGACGGTTTCAGTACCCAGACACACATCCGTTTTCAAGGTCCCCCTGGAAGACTTGGTGGCCCTGGATGGGCCAGAAGGAGAGGAACTTCATGTCGCCCTTATTCGTTTGTGCGACCTCCAGCGCATGAACGTTGAACTGGGATCACGCTTTTTCGACCGGAACATTCGTTATGGCTTAGAAGAGAGCGAGGCTGTCAACCGTGCCATAGCCAAGTCTCTACGCCAGATTGTCCTGGACAGGAATGAAGATCCCCGAGTGTTTGCGTTCAACCACAACGGCATCACGCTCTTTGCTGAACAAGTTGAGCGGGAGGAAGGGTACTGCACCATAACGGCTCCACGGCTTCTCAATGGAGCCCAGACAGTGACCACCACCTCCCGATTCCTTGCTGACAGCCAGAATGACCATCGGCTCCAAGAAGGGAAAGAAGCCTTTGAAAGCATCCGCGTACTTTGCCGGGTGCTCACCAAGGCTACGAACCGCTTCGTGACCCGCGTAACCATCAACAACAACCGACAGAACCCCGTTGAACCCTGGAATCTACACGCCAACGACCTGATTCAGCTTGAGCTCCAAGACAAGTTCCGGACAGACGTGGGGATCTACTACGAGCGTCAGGAGAATGCCTTCGACCAACTCAGTTCTGAAGACCTGGAAGAATACGGCATCCGGGCTGAGTCCAAGGCCATACAGATGCTCAAGCTCACCCAGACCTTCATTCTGACCGACGGAAATATCAGTCGATTGTCTGAAATCAGGAAGATCTTTGAGGAAGATCGCCTGTATGAGCAGGTATTCCGCCAGACTAGGCTTACCGCCGATTCAAGACAGATTCTTCTTTGCTACAAAGTCCAGTTCCTGATTCGGAAGCTGTCCAACGATATTCTCCAGCTTGGTCAGAACAAATACTCGTTCATCCACCGTAGCCGGAACCTTCTCTGGGCACTGCTCTGCCAGGGCCTCTTGAACGATGATGATCTGGAAACCTTGGCGGATTCCTACGGGACGAACATGGTGGTTCCAGTAGCCTACAAGGAACATCTGAGCCGACTTGCCACCAACCGTGTGCGCCATCTGCTGGCCAGGTTGCTGGAGGACCCTGACTACAAGCCACGGGCCCAGGAGGGTAACTTCAGCTTCCTTAGGACTGATTCAGCCTTTGAGCGTTGCATGGAATACGCCCATGAGAAATGGCGTTGGGTGCATCGAAAACTGGCTGGAGCCAGCGCCATTTCTAGCGGAAGGTCCCGTGGCTGAGCAGATTACCCAACAGCAGCTTGAAAGCTATCTCTGGGGGGCGGCAACGCTGCTCCGAGGCACCATCGACGCAGGAGACTACAAGCAGTACATCTTCCCTCTGCTCTTCTTCAAGCGACTCTGTGATGTCTTTGACGAGGAGACCCAGGCGGCCCTGAAGGAATCCGCTGGTGATCAGGAATACGCTTCCTACCCTGAGCAACACAGGTTTCAGATCCCACACGTCGCTCACTGGAGCGAGGTCCGCAAGAGCGCCAGCAACGTGGGCCATGCACTCCAGGTGGCCATGAGAGCCATTGAGACAGCGAACCAGGAGAAACTGCACGGCATCTTCGGTGATGCACAGTGGACCAACAAGGATCGCCTCTCAGACGAGATGCTTCGGGACCTGGTGGAGCACTTCAGCCGCTTGGTACTCAGCGTGGCCAACCTGCCCGAGGATGAACTGGGCAACGGTTACGAATACCTGATCAAGAAGTTCGCGGATGATTCTGGCCATACGGCAGCCGAGTTCTATACCAACCGCACCGTGGTGCACCTGATGACCGAGTTGCTGGAGCCCCAGCCCAGCGAGAGTATCTACGATCCCACCTGCGGTACGGGAGGCATGCTGCTCTCCTCGGTTACTCACTTGCGTAGACAGGGCAAGGAGTGGCGGAGCGTGGGGCTCTACGGGCAAGAACGCAACCTGATGACCTCCTCCATCGCGCGGATGAACTGCTTCTTGCATGGGGTAGAGAACTTCCGGATTGAGCGGGGAGACACCCTGGCTGATCCCAAGTTCCATGAGAAGGACAAGCTGAAGACTTTCCATGTGGTGCTGGCCAATCCGCCCTATTCCATCAAGGCCTGGGACCGCAGCGCCTTTGCCTCCGATCCGTGGGGCCGCAATCTATACGGTGTGCCCCCTCAGGGACGGGCTGACTACGCATTCCAGCAGCACATCTTCAAAAGCATGGATCCCAAGACGGGCCGGTGCGCTGTCCTATGGCCCCACGGTGTTCTCTTCCGCCAGGAGGAGGCCGACATTCGGCGCAAGCTACTGGAGGCGGATCTCATCGAGTGCGTCATCGGCCTTGGCCCCAATCTCTTCTACAACTCCCCCATGGAGGCCTGCATCCTGGTCTGCCGGATGCAGAAGCCCAAGGCGCGGAAGGGGAAGGTGCTCTTCATCAATGCCGTGAACGAGGTCGCTCGTGAACGCGCCCAGAGCTTCCTCACCGATGATCACGTCCAGCGCATCCTGGCGGCCTACCTGGGCTTCCTGGATGAGGATGGCTTCACGAAGGTGGCCAGCCTGGAGGAAATCCGGAAGCAGAACGGGAACCTGAGCATTCCGTTGTATGTGACACAGGTCGTTGCTGAAGCTGCGACGCCAGCGGCCAAGGCAGTGGAAGTAGGGGAGGCCCTCGCCGCCTGGCTCGAATCCGCCGAGGACATGCGGGAAGCCCTCAAGGCGGTGTTGGGAGGGGATGCCGTGCAGGCAATGCCCGAGGTCACGCGCATTGCTACCGAACTCCCATCATTACTGGATCGCAGCGGATGGAAGCGGGTCCGCTTCGGCGATGTGGTAGAGAACCTCAACGATACGGAATACGATCCCGTCGGCTCGGGTCTGGATCGTTTCATCGCCATGGAACACCTGGAGCCTGGCTCCCTCCATGTGCATTCCTGGGGCAACACAGCGAATGGCACGACCTTCACCCGGCGTTGCCGACCTGGACAGGTGCTCTTCGGGAAGCGACGCGCCTACCAGCGAAAGGTGGCCGTGGCGGAATTCGAGGCCGTGGTGTCTGGGGACATCTACGTGCTGGCCCCGAAGGATGACCGCTTGCTTCTGGAACTCCTGCCATTCATCTGTCTCTCAGAGCGATTCTTTGAGCATGCTGTGGGTACTTCGGCGGGTTCTCTTTCGCCACGAACAAACTGGAGTAGCCTTGCAAATTTTGAATTCGACATTCCGCCTCTCGACCAGCAGCGGCGAATTTCAACCATCTTGTGGGGGATTAACGAGATCGCTGAAGCCTCGTTGGTCTCCTCAAAACAGGCAAATGATGCGTTGGTCGCATTCCGTCATGAGCACATCACGAAGGAATGTTCCAGCTACGAAACAATCTCGGTACGCAACGTGGGCCACTGGTCCAGTGGTAATACTCCCTCACGCAGCATAGGAAAGTATTGGGAAGGCAATTTCCCTTGGGTAAGCCCCAAGGACATGAAGGTGCCCTTGATTTCCGATGCTGAAGAACACCTCTCAGCCTCTGGTCGCGGGGAAGCCGCCGTGGTTGGGCCCGGAGCTATTCTCATTGTCATTCGAGGAATGATCCTGGCTCATACGTTCCCAATTGCCGTTACAGGACGTGAAGTCGCCTTCAACCAGGACATGAAGGCAATCCACCCGAGCGAGTATTTCTTGGTTGACTACCTGTATAGCTGGCTCCAATGGGCCTCTCCAGCAATTCTTGCCAGGATCTCTGATAGCTCGCATGGGACAAAACGTCTCGCGATGGATGACTTGTTTGCGATGACCATCCCCCTCACGCCACTCTCAGAACAGACCCTGTTCATTGACAAGGTGAGGAGTTACGAACTTGCAATTGGAAGCCTCCAGTCAATGTCGGAACGGGCACAAAAATTGGGATCCGCAATAGCCAACCTTGCGCTGTAGGTGAAATATGACCTTCAATGAAGCCAACACCGTCGAACAGATGATCCTGGATGCTGTGTCCCAAGCGGCGATTATCCCAGGGGCTCACGAAACCGTCACCAGCTATCAAGAAGGGGCTCCAATCGCATGGGACTATATCCCCGGCCCGAATCTTCCTAGGGAACTGGACCAGGTGGTGGTGTGGCCTTGGCTTCAGGAAGCTCTGGTCCGACTCAATCCTGAGATAGCAGCCCAACCCAACCGGGCTGATGAAGTCATGTATGCCCTCCGGGCCATTCTCCTGTCGGTCCAAGCAGATGGCCTGGTCCGAGCCAACGAGCACTTCACAGCCTGGCTCCGTGGCGAAAAAACCATGCCCTTCGGCCCTCATGGGGAGCATGTCACTGTTCGCCTAATCGATGGTGAGGACCTGAGCCAGAACTACTACACAGTGGTGAACCAGTGGACCTATCGCCTAGGCACTGTGGAGAAACGCTTCGATGTGGTCTTCCTGGTGAATGGCATTCCTCTGGTGATCGGGGAAGCCAAGACCCCCACTCGCGCCAGTGTGACCTGGTTCGATGGGGCCTATCAGGTGAACGAACTCTATGAGAAGCAAGTTCCGGCCATGTTCGTGCCGAATGTCTTCTCCTTCGCCACAGAGGGGAAGGTCTTCCGCTATGGGTCGGTGCGCATGCCTATCGACATGTGGGGCCCCTGGCGTGACGAGGAGCACCAGGCCGAGGGAACCTTGGCCCATGTGAAGAGGACCGTCCAGAGGCTCATGCGACCTGAGGTGGTTCTGGACATACTCCAGTTCTTCACAGTCTTCGCCACCGACAAGAAGCACCGCCGGATCAAACTCATTTGCCGCTACCAGCAGTACGAGACCGTCAACAAGATGGTGGCCCGTGTGGTGGCCGGAAAACCGAAGAAGGGCCTCATCTGGCACTTCCAGGGCAGTGGCAAGTCCCTGCTGATGGTCTTTGCCGCCCTGAAACTGCGCCTGCACCCGAAGCTGGCCAACCCCACCGTGATGATCGTGGTAGACCGCATCGACCTGGATACCCAGATCACAGCCACCTTCAATGCGGCCGATGTCCCCAATATGCTGGGTGTCCCCACCCGCCAGGAACTCCAGACCCTTCTGGGTCAGGATGTGCGGAAGGTGCTCATTACCACCATCCACAAGTTTGCCGAGGCCGATGGTTGCCTGAACGAGCGAAGCAATATCATCGTGATGGTGGATGAGGCCCACCGCACTCAGGAGGGTGACCTGGGGCGCAAGATGCGGGAGGCGCTACCCAACGCCTTCCTGTTCGGTCTGACGGGCACTCCCATCAACCGAGCAGACCGCAACACCTTCTGGGCTTTCGGGGCTGAGGAAGACAAGGGCGGTTACCTAAGCCGGTATTCATTCCAGGAGTCCATCCGGGACAAGGCCACCTTGCCGCTGCACTTCGAGGCTCCCGAGGTGAAGCTCAAGATTGATAAGGAAGCTCTGGATGAAGCCTACAAGGGGCTAACCGGGCACCTCACGGAAGTGGAGCAGAATGACCTCGCGAAACGGGCCGCCAAGATGGCCGTGCTTATCAAGACACCCGCTCGGATCCAGGCGGTAGTCCAGCACATCGTCACCCACTTCCAGACCAAGATCGAGCCCAACGGATTCAAGGCCCAAGTGGTGGTCTTTGATCGGGAATGCTGTGTGCTCTACAAGGAGGCGATGGACAAGCTGATCAGCCCTGAGGCCAGCGCCATCGTCATGCACACTAATGGCGGGGAGGAGCCCTATAAGCCCCACCGCCGGAACCGGGATGAGGAAGAGAAGCTGCTAGACCGCTTCCGGGATCCGGCAGATCCCTTGCAGTTCGTGATTGTCACCAGCAAGCTCCTCACCGGCTTCGATGCTCCCATCCTCCAGGTCATGTACCTGGACAAGCCTATGAAGGATCACAACCTTCTCCAGGCCATCTGCCGAACTAACCGAACCTATGGGCAGGAGAAAACCCACGGGCTGATTGTGGACTACATTGGCATCTTTGACGATGTAGCCAAGGCCCTGGACTTCGATGAGCAGAGCGTTCAGAAGGTGGTTTCCAACATAGAGGAACTGAAGGCTGCATTACCCATCCAGATGACCAAGTGCTTGGCCTTCTTCCCGGATGTGGATCGAACCATAGATGGGTACGAAGGGCTGATGGCTGCCCAGCAATGTCTTCCCAACAACGACATGCGGGACAAGTTTGCTGCGGATCTCTCCGTGCTGGGAACCATCTGGGAAGCTCTCTCCCCGGACACTTGCCTGACCTCTCACAAGCCTGATTACACCTGGTTGGTTAAGGTCTACGAGTCCGTAAAACCCCCCAGTGGCAATGGGAAGCTCCTATGGCACCGCCTTGGCGCTAAGACGGTGGAGATCATCAACGAGAACGTGCACCTGGAAGCGGTCAGGGATGATATAGAGACCTTGGTGATGGACGCCGAGATTCTTGAAGGCATCTTGGCCGATCTGGATCCCAACAAGCGCAGCAAGGAAGTCGAAATTAAGCTGATCGCACGGCTACAGAAGCACCTGGGGAACCCCAAGTTCATTGAACTTGCAGAGCGTCTTGAGAAGATCAGGGAACGTCACGAACATGGGATGCTCACCAGCCTGGCCTTCCTGAAGGAACTCCTGGAACTGGCCAAGGAGGTTGTGGAGGCAGAAAGAGAGACCGATCCCATAGAGGACCGGGATCGGGCGAAGGAAGCTCTCACGGAGCTCTTCCAGAATGCCAAGAACAAGACAACCCCCATCATGGTGGAACGCATCGTCACGGACATTGACGAGATCGTGAAACAGGTCAGGTTCCCGGATTGGCAGCGCACCAGCGAAGGAGAGCGTCTAGTGCGGAAGGCCCTGCGCACCGCACTTCTCAAATATCAACTCCACAAGGAGGAGGATCTGTTTGAGAAGGGTTACGGGTACATCAGGCAGTACTACTGAGAATATTTTTAATGCACTGAAAGGAAGTCTGAGATGCCGATGTTTGATGAAGATCTATCCAAACTTTTCGTTGGGAATGCTATTTCCATCGAAAAGTTAGAGAAGTGTTTCGATTGGCACAACCAGGGGTCATCAACTGCCCACTACGGTTTCCCACAAACAACAGGTCTGTGGCTGCTGCCAATGAATCCGCTTATTGATGGAAACTGTTCAATGAAATTATATATACTATTATTTACAGATCAAGCTAGCAAAATTATTAAGGTCGAGACGGTTGTTGCGAGAGTATTTACCGATGGTCACTATGAAGAATTAGAATTACCTATCAGGCACCCAGACGATGAGGCTGCCAAGGATGCAATTCAAGCCATTTTGGTTGATGAGGCACAAGCCAAACTGACTGAAGAAAGCAGCGCCAAGGAGGCTAATTCCGTATCGGTGGAAGAACTGAAACTGCTCATAGGCAAGAACGCAGAAACACCTATAGTTAAGAAGTTTCTGGAGCAATTCGGATTGCGGCGCTCTACAACCATGTTTGGAAATGGTGGCAGTTACGCATGCCAAGGCTGTCGCATTGAGGTGCAGACTGGCAGTTTTGGACATATTGAAAACATTTTCCTCCATCCCGCCGCGCAGGACCGATGGTCAGAGGACCTGAAGGCACGTGTGCACCGCGAGGAACTCATTGCCACGCTTGGGGAGCCAACCAAAACATCAAAAAAAATGGGTTGGGATCGCTTCGATACCCCCGAGATCGCAATCCACATCACCTACAATCCCCAAACTGGCATAGCTACAATGATCACCCTGATGGATCGAAGCACTGCTCCCTAATGGCAGTTAGTTTAACTACGTATCATTGTTAATTAGAATCGAAAGGATACAATGGATGTAAGGGAATTAGTTGTTGGCAGCGAATTAATATATCCCGAAGTTGGTGGTGAGATTGTCCGTTGCCCCATATGTGGATCAATATGGATGGAAGATGACGAGCATACCAGTAATCCATGCATTCATTTGCGATTTGTTTATTGCACGGTCGATCATGGATTTGTATGCTTTGCCAACAAATGGGATGTAAAATCATTTAAAATTGCGTTCGTGAAAAAAATATCTATAAATTTAAATGATTCAGATTACATAATTGTTTTTTCATCTTTTTCGCATCCAGATGTTGAGACAGTCGTATTTCATGAGTGGAATGACACTCCTTTGTATAGATGGATAACATTTTGGGGGTTTTCATCTAAATAATTATCACTTTGGCGTTGGCTCTTGGCTGTACGAACCATCCCAAGTGTTGATACACGAGGAACATGTTGGTTCAGCCATAAAGGCATGTGACTTTTTTGGCGCTTTTCTGGAACCATTTTTTTAGCGCACTCTATCAGCCCACCCCAGTCTCAAAGATTTCCCTCCTGTTGAATTTAAAGCCTAGGCTTTTCTCCGATGCTGTTCGCCCCATTCCCGAAGCCCTTGCGCAAAGTCCGGGTTGTTCTCGAAGATGTCAGCTAGAAGAACGTCAAAGATAGCCAATGATGGTTCGTTGAAATCACGTCTCATGCGAATCCGGAAAGATATTGCTTCGGCCGTTTTTCTGATATCCATGCGCTCTGCGGCTGAAACCCCATCGGCCAGCACATGTGGAAGAGCCAATCTCTTCCTGCGGCACAGGGCGCGGAACGCCATCTCCCGCTGAAGTCTGCGAATGGCAGTTCCCGCGTGAACAAGCCCCACAGCGATGGCGACTGCAGCCAGCTCGACCAGGACGTGCCCCATTCTGGAGTCCCAGACGGTCACACCATAAGCCCCAGCAACAAGACTGCCAGCCAGGATCAGCATGATGAACTTCAGGTCTCGCACAACACGTGTGATGGTGAGGCGGTCTCGGGAGTTCTGAGGCGGGGCGATGCGACAAAGCAGCATGCTGAACAAGGACACCTCAACGGGTTGGGTCTTTTGTCTGCCCAGCACTCAGGCCACGGCAGAAGCAGCGCGTATAGCGATAACCCTGCCTTCAGCGATCAACCGATCTGCCATGACCTGGAGATTGCCGGGGTTCCAGGCTGTCCCTCTGGGCTGGTGTCCATCAGCGGTCAGGGCAGCGGCGATCCTTCGGCCTCCCAAGCCTTCACGGCGTAGTTCCAGGATGCGGATCAAGATAGGGTGCTCTGAGGGGTCCGGCTCCAGGTGGACACCATCGGCGGCAAGTTGGAATCCGAACGGAATTGAACCCACGCGCTCGTTCCGGGCTTTCTTGACTGCAAGGGCGCGAACAGTGTTCCGTCGCAGTGAATCCAGATAGGCCTGAGCCTGCATCCGCCCAAACATCTGCGCGATCCATTCAGCTTCCGGCTTGGAGGCATCTACCACGGTGGCACCAAGGTCAGCAACTTCCGTTGCAATCCACCCGGCATGATTTGTATCCCTGCTCAGGCGATCATCTGCGGCAACCACCAGCACCCCAGCCTTGAGGGATCCCAGGGCCTTGAGGGCACCCAGAAGGCCCACCCGCCGCTTTGGGTGGGTGGCACCAGACCGGGCGGGGTCATCGAACCAGGCCACGATTTCTACGCCAGCAACTTCAGCCCAATCCGTGATGACTTTCCGTTGGGCGGCCAGAGAGAGGTCCTGCTTGGCCGTGGACATCCTCAAGTACGCAACGCAGCTTAGGGAATTCTGCTTCCGTTTTCTGGGGGCCAAGAGTGCTCTCCGGTGAGGTTGGTGTTTTATTACCGTTCGGTAGTAGTACGATTTGCCCCTTCTACGACCACCTCAAGGACCTCTATCAGCCCTTCTTGTTTGTCGCGAAGAAGCGTGGCCGCACACACATCGCAGATCCCATGGCTGACGCCTTCTGACTCGTCACCATCGGAGGAAAGTTCTTTTTGACACCAGGCGCATTTCCGCAACAGCAGCTTCCTCGCAGCAGATGAGTCGATGAAGACAACGCGAGGAGGCTACTCATGGAACCCCACACAGCCTCAACGTTTCAGCGGGACCCCGTCCTTACGGGAGGATACCGATCTCGCGCATCCAGACTTCGTCGAGTGTCGAGAAGCACACCGATTCGTCATCGGGACTCAGGCACGCCTCCATGCCTTCAGGCGGATGAATCCGAGCCGGGTCCATCCTCGTCTCCCTCTTCCGGCGGTTGGGCCGAGGATGGATCGTCAGGTGTTTGAAGCCCTTGGGGCACGGCATGGAGCCTCCTGAGCTATATACGATCTCATTAACGGGAACTGGCCATAAATACGATCTCATCACCAATGGTGACAACAATAACAAGGCTAAATACGGTCTCACGAGCCATGGCGTGGGAGGCAAGAGTTCATGCTGATTGGACAAGGCCTACATTGGGTTTAAGCATCAATGAGATCGTATTTAGCTGCCTACTGTTGTGACAATTTTTGGGAATGAAGGCACCCCCCTGACCTCACCCGTGCTCTGAGTAGACCGCCTTGGCCGAGAAGGCGCTCCGATCCAGTGCTCAGCAACAGGCACTCGGCATCGTGTGCGAAGAATCCTGAACCCTGCTTGGAGAAACCTGGCAGAGGATCTCCCGGTCCCCCGGCCCGCTCCGCATTTCCTTTTATTCCCTTTAAGCAGAGTGGTCCATGCCGCTCGTCGAGTGAAGACATCAATCAGCCCCCCCCAGGAGTGGGATCGCGGCCCGGCAGTCCTTCGGGCAGAGGCACCCACCGCATGGACCTGAAGGGGGGAGGCATTTCAGACGTAGGTCGTATGTCCCGAATCAGATCACCTACCCCAAGGCCATGGATGGATGTCGTTGTCACCACCTATGGATAAGGACGCCTGTGAACACTCAGAGGTTCAACCTGGATAACAGAAACAGCTACCAGACATCGGCGGCTTGCCCATGGGCTACAACTACAACTGCTACAGAGAATCATCAACAGCGCGGGGCTTATACCAGTCTCTCGCATCACATTACGGTCGATCTGCTGAATCTGGTGCTGGGTGACATGAACCCTCATGCCGCCCCTGGCATCGACAAGATCACGCATGAGAAGTTCCGTGGGCTCGCGCCCACGGAACTCCCGATGCTGGTCCAGCAACTTCGCAGCCGCCGTTACCAATGTCAGCCCAGTATGCGAGTTGAGATCCCCAAATCCAGCGGTGTGGGAACACGCCCTCTTGGGATCCCGTGCATGAGGGACAAGGTCATCCAGGGGGCTGTCAAGGCGATCCTGGAGCCCATCTACGAGGGGGAATTTCTCTCTCAGTCGTACGGGTATAGGCCTAAACGTGGTTGCCATATGGCGCTTGCTGCTCTGCAGCAACGCCTGATGGCCAGCGGCGGGGGTTTCGTCATCGACATGGACCTGAGCAAGTACTTCGATTCTGTTCCGCACCAAGCACTGATGGACTTCGTCCGGATCAAGACCAAGGACCCAGTCATTCTCCACGCCATCTGGTCGTGCCTAAAGGCCGGAGCAATGGTGCCGGGGAAACGACGAGGGGAATTGATCTACGAGAAGAGCACTCAGGGCACGCCTCAAGGTGGTGTGATATCGCCGCTGCTGGCCAACATCTACCTACACTATGTCCTGGACGACTACATCGACCGGGTGATTGGACCAGACACTCCGGGGGGTGTCCACTTCTACAGGTATGCGGATGATGTTGTCTGCGTGGTTGAGGAGTTTGATACCGCTACGAGAGTGCTGGACCAGATCGCCAAGCGCGTCGGCGAGTATGGTCTTCAACTGAACTTGATGAAGACCAAGATCTTGGACTGCAGGCGACCAGATCGCATCGTGGATGACTTCAACTGTGATGGGCGAAACTGCAGGTTCCTAGGGTACGAGATGCTATGGGAACGATCACGGTCAGGAGCGTGGAAGCTCACCTCTAGACCTGCAGAGGGAAAAACAGAAACATCCTTAGAGAAGGCTAGAGTCAGGATTCGCAAGAAAGCTGCTGCTGGTCAATCGGTAGGGAGTATCCGGACTTCCATCTACAGTTCGATTACGGGTTTCAGCAATTACTTCTTCACCGAAGGATGTGAGGAGGATGTCGCGTACTACACGTACGAGATGGAGAAGCTTCTGGGATGCATCCGTTGTGCAGGCGATTTTGATCCTGTTGATGATGACCTGTTTGATTCTGTGAATTGGTCCTAGTTCTCTCGGACCGCGCGGAGAAAGTTGAGATGAGAAGATTGCGGAAGAACAGGGAGAAAGGGCTCGCTGCCCTGTGTGAACGCGGACCTCCAGAGATCCATGCGGAACCTTGATCGAGAGGAGTCTGGATTGTGGGCTGGTGGGGATGCACCTTCGTGCTTCGTTTCTGCAGCATCCTCCGCCACTGCGCCGAAGGTGTGGCACAGCCCGGCAATTCAATCGACAGATACATCTCTACAAGAGTTTCCAAGGTCACCTGTAATGAGTTCTCTACTCCGAGACTGCGCACCGGTATTTCGATTGCTACTGAATCTTTAGTAGCGATTTGATCAATGACAGACGGTGTTTCAGAGCTTGATTTTGTCTAGCTCCAGAAGCCCGCAGATTTTGTCTGTGGCCACTTGGAGTATCTCCAGCAGAGAGAGATGAGCGGTCCTGGTGTAGATGTCTGTGACCGTCTTCTCACTGTGCCCCAAGAACTCAGCCGCATAGGGCTTGTAGCCCACGTCAGCCACCACACTGGACAAAGTTCTGCGCAGATCGTGCACACAGACGTCTTCGTAGCTCTGACCCTCCCGTATTCGGACCCATGGATCTTGGAGATCATCACGGTGTTGCATGACCTTGGTCTTCTTTCCCACTGTAGGGAAGAGCCAAGGGGAGCCTGCATACTTCGCCTTGCGCTTAGTCTCCTGAATCTCTCTGAGCCGCTTGAGGAGCGTCACAGCTTGAGTGCTCAGGAATATGACCAAGTCTTCCTGAGTCTTGTTGCCCGTCTTGTGCTTATCTTTCGGTACCACTATTTTCCGTTCTTCCAGGTGTACCCATTCCCAACGTGCATGCACAATGTTGGAGTGCCTGGAACCGCTTAGCAGGTAGAGCAAGATCCCAATCACCAGTTCAGGCTTCTCCTTGAAGCTCCTAAGCCGTGTCCCAAGAGCCACGATCTCGTTATCAGAGAGCCGCCTAGTACGCTTGTTGATGGGGTCTTTGTGCTGGCCCTGCCAGATATTTCGGGCCTCATCCAGAACTTGGAGGGTCATTCCGTACTCCCATGTCTCGGCCAGCTTATGGCAGAGAATGGTGGCACTGCGCTTGGCCGTCTTTCGGCAGTCTGCAAGTAGGGATGCAGCATGGAGTCCCGTCACTGACTTGACGTCCCAGGTCCCGAACTCAGGCCCCTTCCCTTCGTATCGCCAATGGCGGACTATCGTTTCAAAGAGCCGTTTGTATTCCTTGGCTGAGGACTCCTTCAAGGATGAGTAGGTGTCCTGGATATGCCGATCCAGGAGCATGTTGACCGTGACGATTTCAGAAGCCTTGGGAGGTTCCTTTTTCCCGCTCTCAAACTCATCAGCCAACTGCCGGGCGTCTGTGACGCTCTGGATGGAATCACACCGGCCTAGCACTCGAAACTTCTGCGATCCCCCTTTGGGAGTCCACCGGAAGACCCAGGATCTGAGCCCGGAAGCATAGGTTCGCACAAACAGCCCAACTCTGCTCCCACGACCCGTATCCGGCCAATCCACATACTTCTTACCCCGCTCAGGGAGTGGAGTCTTTTCCCATCCCTTGTTGGTGAAGTCCATGGCCTCCCCCCTCGGTCTGATGCTAAAGCGAACGGAGGTCGAATACTAGAAAATACTATTAATGTTTTCGAACCAGGGTTGGATATTTGCAATTTGCGCATATTTGCATTTTTAACGTCTATATTTTTCAATACTATTCAACGCTTTTTTGCATTCAACTCGTAATCGTATCAATCTACGAATCTGAGGGTCGGGCGTTCGAATCGCTCCGGGACCACCAATCAATACAACACTTACGGCCACTCTCAAAGTGGCCGTTCCCTTTTGGGCTACAGCCGGGCTACACATGTTCTCAATCCGGGGCCTTCGCCGACCACCTTGCCGCCCGGTCCTGCCTTCGATCACCCCTCCCACTTCTCGAGCTTCGTCGGCTCATTGGCAAGGGGGCTGGCACTCAGGAGGTGTGACGCTGCCGGGGTCAAAGAGCAGCTCTCCACCGACATAGATTCCTACGCCTTGACGCCGCTTTTCATTCACACTATTTTTTGTGTGTAGGAATAGAGGCACACAACATGGCCAAGGGACTCCCGGAACTGCGAAAAGAGGTCGTCAGACTCTCTTTGGCAAAGCGTAGAGGGCGAGACACCACAGTCCTCCGCTTGGCCCAAGAGGGCCGCCTCCAGAAGCTGCGCCCGGGGGTCTACCGATCAACGACTCGGGATACCTGGGCGCATCAGGACTTGGCGGACGCGTGTTTAGCCGTCCCCGAAGGGGTCATCTGCCTCATTTCAGCCCTCTCCTGGCACGGGTTGACCACCACCATCCCGGGCGAGACCTGGGTTGCCATCCCGAAGACCTCCTGGGTTCCCAGAATGGCCTTCCCGACCCGATTCATCCGGCTTGGAGAGGCCGCCCATGCCGCCGGGATCGAGACCATCAAGGTTGGCGGAACCAAGGTCCGCATCTACAGCAAAGCCAAGACGGTCTGTGATGCCCTGCGCTTCCGGGATAAGGTTGGATTTGAAGTCGCCTTCGAAGCCTTGAAAACCTTCCTGCGCCAGGGAGGACTTCCCGACGAACTGATCCAATGGGAAGAGGTTTGTCGGGTCAAGACCACGTTGCGCGGCTATCTATCGGTCCTGCTGGCATGAAGCAAGAACGCGACACCAAGAGCCCTGACAGTGTCCTCAAGCGCGTGAGCAATCGGCGAGTGGACGGCCAGAGCGTCGATAACGCCCAGATCCTTTTCGTTCTTGAGCGCTTTCTGGCCCGGGTCGCCCGCAGCCGCTATCGGGACCAACTGGTGCTGAAGGGCGGCATCCTCCTGTACCTGCTGACCCAGCGATGGAATCGCCCCACGGAGGACCTCGATTTCCTGGCTCTCCGGATCCCCAGCGAAACCCTGGAAGCGGTTCTCACGGAAATTCTCGGGATCGATTTGTGCGATCGCCTGGAGTTCCAGCCGCAGGCCATGACCTGGGAGGACATCCGCGAGGACACGGGATACCCCTGTCGGCGCTTCACCATTCCGTTCCGTTTCGGTCCCAAACATGCACGCCAGATCAAGCTGGACCTCAGTTTCGGGGATCCCATCACGCCAGCTCCGGGACTGATCGAGATCCGCCCGATGCTCGATGATTTCCAGGGCGGGCAAGTACTGGGGTATCCCGTGGAAACCTTCCTCGCGGAGAAGATTGAAACAGTCCTGGTGCGAGGACTCACGACAACCCGTGCGAAGGACCTTTTCGACCTCTGGGTGATCTCCAGGACGGGCCTTCATCTCGGCTTGAATGCGATCGCCGCTGCTCTCAAAGCCACTGCGGACTACCGTGCCGAGATCGCTGGACGGGCAGCCAGCGTGCTTCGCATGGATGCCAGCGCCCTTTCGCCGAGCTACGGCACGGATGCCACCCTCAAGAGAATCTGGGAGGCCTATACCGGATCCAGGTACCTCGTAACGCCCCCCTACAGCGAGGTGGTCGCAGAGGTGCAGGGTTTCATACGGCCCCTGCTCCAGCGCTGCCTGGAATCGGGGCCAGAGGCCGCATGGCATCCATTGAGGAGGTGCTGGGTGGAGAGCTCAGTGGACACCCAGGAACGCTGAGCTATCGGTGTGGGACTTCAGGCTGTGGCGTCTCCAGCCGCTTTCTCTTTCTGAATCTGAGGGTCGGGCGTTCGAATCGCTCCGGGACCACCAATCAATACAACATTTAGGGCCACCTGGGCGGGTGGCCCTGGTTTTGTATGCGTACCCAGTGCTTCCCGCCTGCGGGCTCCCGGATCTTCTTCCAGGGACAGGCGCGGCACCCGCCTTGCCAGCGCGGAAATCCGATGAATACAATGGGGGCTCGTTTCGTCCTTCTTCATCTCGTTGCCTGATCTTCCTTGCATGGGTGTCCACGTGATGCGCGCAACCGTCCTGTTCCTGCCGCTCGCCCTCCTTTCCGTGGCCGCGCGGTCGGAGCAGCCGGCCCCGAGGCTCCCGGACGATGTCCTCCCCCGGCTGGTGGAACTCTACAGCGATGGAGTCGCCCAGGGCCTTCCGGAACTCCAGCGCGTCCAGTACGGGCATTTCTTCGAGGAGGAGAGCGACGACGCCATCGCCCTGTTCAGTCTCGAGGGATTCGGCGGCGGGAACGAGCACGGCGAATACATCGCGTTCTTCCAGGGGGTGGAGCCCTACGAGGCCAACGGGGAAAGGACCAGGCCGTACCGGATGGTCGCCACGATGCAGATCGGCGGCCGATGGTGGAGGACCTTCGACTGGAAGTCCCTCGCCATCGAACCCGGGGTCGCCAGGATCTCGGGGAAGGCTTGGCGGACCGAGGATGCCGGATGCTGTCCCTCGGCCCCCGTCACGGCCACCTTCCGCTTGAAGGACGGCCGGATCCTCGAATCCGACTGACCTTCCGGGAAAGCCTCCGGGCCCTCACGCGGGAGCGGACGCCTGGAGGCGACCCGCGAACACCTTCCGGAAGAGGAAGCGGACCAGGGGGCCCGCGACGAGCAGCTGCCAGGATAGAGCCATGGGGAAATTGAGCGCCGCGGTCTGGATCCACTTGGCGGCGATCTCTCCATCGACTCCCTTGAAGAGGATGACCGCGACCAGGCTCATCATCGGGCACATGGTGCAGACCTTGAAAACGGACACCGCCAGGATCATCACGATCGGCTTGGCCGTTCCCGGGTCCACCACCCCGAGGGCGAGCCTCCGGGCCAGCGATCCAGCGATCGCCCCCTCCAGCATCAGCACCACGAGACCCAGCACCACGACTTCCCTGGCCTTGAGGACGAAGCAGACATTGGAGAGACCTCCGTTCCTCAGCGAGGCGTTGTAGACCTCCATGCCGTAGACCATCATCACGGCCATCATGATTCCGAATACGAGTTTCTGGAAAGCAGTCCTGGGCATATGGGTTCTCCATCCATCAAGGCGAGGGGTCCAGCAGGAAGCACGTAAAAAAAGAAATGCGTAAATCCGAGCGACTGGATTTACGCATTTCTGCTACACGACCTGCCCATATTCCGATACGGACAAATGCCCTGTAGGTAGGACCCCCGGGGTGCTATTGGCACCTCGGGGTCTTTGAGAGAGGCGGGTTTCACCTGGGAAGGCATCGAGGCCGATGCCGTGGTTGCTAAGGCCACCC
>Ga0209099_1000760_pt1 | contig 36620 bp, 35 predicted proteins | sample AD_JPNHW2_MetaG_FD_184430 | JGI IMG/M metagenome (GOLD analysis project Ga0209099, IMG submission 184430) | Active sludge microbial communities of municipal wastewater-treating anaerobic digesters from Japan - AD_JPNHW2_MetaG (SPAdes) (version 2) | ecosystem: Engineered > Bioreactor > Anaerobic...
CGCTGAAGGGTGGCTGAGATATGAAAATCGTCGTTTGCATGAAGCAGGTTCCCGATACCACGGAAGTCCGCATCGATCCGGCCACCGGCACGCTGATCCGCGAGGGCATCCCGAGCATCATCAACCCGGACGACAAGAGCGGCCTCGAGGCGGCCCTCGTCCTGAAGGACCAGATCGGCGCCCACGTCACCGTCCTCTCCATGGGGCCGCCCCAGGCGGACATCGCGTTGCGCGAGGCGCTGGCCATGGGCGCGGACGAGGCAGTGCTCCTGTCCGACAGGCGGTTCGGCGGCGCGGACACCTGGGCCACGTCCACCACCTTGGCCTCGGCCCTCCGGCGCCTCGGGTTCGATCTCATCATCTGCGGCCGCCAGGCCATCGACGGCGACACGGCGCAGGTGGGTCCCCAGATCGCGGAACACCTGGGCCTGCCCCACGTGAGCTACGTCAAGGAGCTGGAGCTGGCCGGGGAGAGCCTCGTCGTCAAGCGGATGTTCGAGAACGGCTACCAGCGGATCAAGGTGAAGCTGCCCTGCCTGATCACCGTCCTCAAGGACATGAACCAGCCCCGCTACATGATGGTGGGAGGCGTGTACGATGCCTTCCGCAAGGCCATCCCGGTGTGGACCGTGGACGACCTCGACGTGGACCAGGCGAACATCGGCCTGAAGGGCTCCCCCACCCGCGTGAAGAAGTCCTTCACCAAGGGGGCCAAGTCCGCCGGCAAGGTCTACGAGGTGGATCCCCGGGAAGGCGCCCGGATCATCGTCGAAAAACTCAAAGAGAAGTTCATCATCTGAGCGCGGAGCAGCCATGGATATTTCGAGTTATCGCGGCGTCATGGTGTTCGCGGAGCAGCGCGGCGGACACATCCAGAAGGTGGCCAGCGAACTGCTGGGCATCGGACGCGAGATCGCGGACAAGCTGGCTGAGCCGCTGACGGCGGTGCTGATCGGAACCGGCCTGACCGCGGCGCACAGCGCGGACCTCATCGCGCAGGGTGCGGACAAGGTCATCGTGGTGGACCACCCCTGCCTGCAGCCCTACCGCACGGAGCCTTTCACGAAGGCCCTCACCCGGGTGATCGAGGAGGTCAAGCCCGCCGTCGTGTTCGTGGGCGCCACCACCATCGGGCGCGACCTCGCCCCGCGGGTCTCCGCCAGGCTGAAGACGGGCCTGACGGCGGACTGCACGGGCCTGGCGATCGAGGACGAGACCCGGAACCTGCTCATGACCAGGCCGGCCTTCGGCGGCAACCTCATGGCCACCATCGCCTGTCCCGAGCACCGTCCCCAGATGTCCACGGTCCGGCCCGGCGTGATGAGGAAGCTGGAGCGGGACGACCAGCGGAAGGGGGAGGTCGTGTCCTTCTCCGTGACGCTGGGGCCCGAGGACCTGAACGTCGAGATCCTGGAAGAGGTCACGGAGCAGGTCGCCCTCAAGAACATCGAGGACGCGGCGGTGCTGGTTTCCGGCGGCCGCGGCATGGGCAGCGCCGAGAACTTCGGCCATCTCAGGGAGCTGGCCGCCGAGCTGGGCGGCATGGTCTCGGCCTCCAGGGGCGCGGTGGACGCGGGCTGGGCGGGCTCCGAGCGGCAGGTGGGCCAGACAGGCAAGACCGTGAGGCCCGACCTCTACATCGCCTGCGGCATCTCCGGCATGATCCAGCACATCGCGGGCATGGAGGATTCGGAGTTCATCGTGGCGGTGAACAAGAACCGGGATGCGCCGATCTTCGAGTATGCCGACCTGGGCATCGTCACCGACGTGAACAAGATCCTCCCCGTCCTTGCCGAGGAACTGAGGCTGGCGAAGGCCAAGCGCTGAACGATCCTGCATTTCCCTGCGGCCCGGCCCGCCCCAGCGCGCCGGGCCGCAGGTCTGTACAGAGGAGCGTCCCGCGCACAGGTTCGCGCCGGGATGTCCGGTCCTCGTTGTAAGATCCCATTCGTGAACCTCCTCAATCCCGCCCTCGCCTGGATCGTCATCGGCCTCCCCGTCGGTCTCTTCCTCCTCGGAGCCGTCCTCTTCGCCGTGCGGTGGAACAAGCTGAAGGGACGCTCCCGGAAGGATCCCGAGGAGATCCTGCTGGGCGCCGTCTCCCAGAGCCTGCGGGAGCGGGGGCGGCTGGCGGCGAGCCTCGGGGAATTGCAGACCGTCCACGAGCGCCTGCTGGACGCGCTCCCCTTCGGCATCCTCTGGGTGGACCAGCACCAGCGCCTGGCGGCCCTGAACGCGGCCGGGCGCGCGCTCCTGGGCGTCAAGCCGGGGGTCGTGGGGCTGGAGGCGGGCTTCGTCCTGGAACCCTTCCCGTGGCTGCTGGAGGCCCTGGCGCAGGTCCCGGGCCGGAGCTGGCGCTGCGAGGGAGGGGAACGGCGGTGGCGGATGAGGCGGATCGAGGCCCCCGACAAGGTGGGCGCCCTGGTGCAGTTCGAGGACGTCACGGAGCTGGAAGTGGAGGAGCGGCGAGCCCAGTTGCGCGAGCGCTTCGCCGAGGTGGGCGAGATGACCGCGGGCATCGCCCATCAGATGAAGAACGGGCTCGCGGTGATCCGGGGCCAGGGGCAGCTCCTGGGACGCGCCGGGCACGCGGAGGCTTCCCGCGACATCCTGGCGGAGACGGATGACCTGGAGCGCGTGTTGCAGCGGTTCCTCCAGTGGGCCAGGCCCCTGGAGCCCTCCTGTTCGGTCCTCCGGCTGGAGGAAGTGGCCGAACAGGCCGTGGCCGAGGTCCGCAAGCGCCCCGTGAGCCGGGGAAGGAGGCTGGAGGTCCAGGGCCAGGGGGGGGCTCGCGCCGATGCCATGCTGCTCCACCAGGCCCTGGTGAACCTGCTGGAGAACGCCTGCCAGGCGAGTCCGGAGGGGGGGCGCGTCGTGGCGCGGGTGGAGGAGAAGCTCGTCGAGGTCCTGGACGAGGGGCCGGGCCTGGGGGAGGACACCATGATCCGCATGCTCAAGCCCTTCGAGAGCGGACGGCCGGAGGGCACAGGCCTGGGGCTGCCCTTGGCGCTGAAGTGGAGCAACGCGCAGGGTGCGGACCTGCGGATCGAACGCAGGCCCGAGGGGGGAACCCGCGCCGCGATCCGGTGGTGAAGGGGCGCGACCGGGCCGGCGGAGCCGTTGACACCCCCGGCGCCGCAACCTAGGCTGGATGCCGTTTCCCAGGACCCTTCCGCCGCCGCGAATCCTCGAGGCGGACCGTCGCCATCATTCGTCGCCATTCGCGGGCCTCCTGCCCGGGGGATCATGCTCATGCTCCAGGACAAGAACGACCAGGGAGAGCTGGAATCGCTCATCGCCCGCACGGCGCTGAAGTACGACCTCATGCCCTACGAATCGCATCCGATCCCCCAGAGTCATCCGGGCCGGATCGGCGCGGTGGCGAAGCTGTTCGGACTGGGGCCCGCGCCCCTGGCGACGGCCCGCGTCCTGGAACTGGGCTGCGCCGCGGGGGGCAACCTCATCCCGCTGGCGTCGCGCAACCCGGGCGCGACCTTCGTCGGCGTGGACCTTTCACGGGCGCAGGTCTCGGCGGGCTGCGCGCGCATCGAGCGCCTGGGACTCCGGAACATCGAGATCCACTGCCAGAGCCTGACCGGAATCCGCGAGGACCTGGGGGCGTTCGACTACATCATCTGCCACGGCGTCTACAGCTGGGTGCCGGAGGCGGTGCGGGAGGACATCCTGCGCATCAGCCGCGAGAACCTGGCCCCGACCGGTGTCGCCTACGTCAGCTACAACGTGCTGCCAGGCTGGCGCATGATGCAGACCCTGCGGGACATGTTCCTCCTGGAGATCCCCGACGGGGAGGACGCCCGCCGGCGCGTCGCGAAGGTCCGGGACCTCCTGGCCTGCCTGAAGGACACGGTCTCCGCCGACGGCGCATACAAGCAGGCCGTCACGGAAGCCGCCAGGCGCTTCGACGGCATGTCCGACGACTACGTGACGCACGAGTTCCTGGAAGAGTTCAACGAACCCTGCACGCTGAAGGCGTTCCTGGGCCGGACCAGGCGGCGCGGGCTGGCCTACCTGGGCGACGCCGAACTGCCGTCCATGATCCTGGACAACCATTCCGCGGACACCGCGAGGCGCATCCGCGAACGGACGGGCAACAACCTGGTCGCCACCGAGCAGTATCTCGATTTCATCACCGGCCGAACCTTCCGCCAGAGCCTCCTGGTCCATGCCGACAGGGCGGTCCGGATCAACCGCAATCTCGATCCGAGCCGCATCGACGGCATGCATTTCTTCACGGGAGCCGGCCTCAAGGTCGAGCGCGAAGGGGAGAGAAGCATCCTCTCCGACGCCAAGGGGCGGAAGTTGACCACCGGATCCCCGATCGTTGCGGAGGCGTTGCAGATCCTGGCGGCGCGCTTCCCTGCCTCCTTCACGGTCGACGATCTCGTCGACAGGCTGAGCCCGCCCGGCCGCACGCGGGAGGGGCGCATTCTCGTGCTGTCCGCCGTGTTCAACCTGGTGCGGATCGGTCTGGCCCAGGCCTCCCTGGAACCGGTGGGCGCCCAACCGGGCGTCTCGGAAAGGCCCGCGGCCTGCCCTCTGGTGCGCTCGGACGCCGCATGCGGGGCGCGCGCCACAGCCAACCTCCGACACGAGAAGATCGTGCTCGACCCGGTGGCGCGGGCGGTCCTGAGGGAACTGGACGGCACGCGGGACCGGGCCGCCCTGGCCGAGGCGCTGACGGCGGAAGTCCTGGCCGGCAGGCTCAAGGTCAGCCTCGCCGACAGGCCGGTCCTGGACGGGGACATGGTTTCCAGGGCGGCGGCGGAACGCGTGCCCAAGGTGATCGAGAGATGCGCGCACGCCTCCCTGCTCGTGGGATGACGCTCCAGCTCCCCCCTGACGCGGGTACACTCTTTCCATGCGCATCGCCCTGCTCCAGCTTGGTTCACGTCTCGCCGATCCCGAAGCCAACGGCCGGGCCATCGAGCTGGCCTACCGCTCGGCCCTCGACCTGGGGGCGCAGCTGGTCGTGACGCCGGAGATGGCGGTTCCCGGCTACCTGGCCGAGGACCGGATGTGGGAGACCGGGCTGCGCGTCCGCATCCACCAGGAATCGGTCCGGCTCGCGGCCGTCCCGGGGCCGGTGCCCCTGATCGTCGGGACCTGCAGCCCCTCGCCTTCAGGCCGGTTGTGGAACGAGCTGCGCTGGTGCGAGAACGGGAAGACGCGGGCCGTGGTCAGGAAGCGCATCCTCCCCGTCTACGATGTCTTCGACGAAAGCCGCTACTTCGACGCGGACACGGAGCCTCAGCCCCTGGTGGACTACCTGGGGGAGCGGGTGGGGCTGTCGATCTGCGAGGACCTGTGGGCGGATTCCGCGCTGGTGGTGAGTCCGATCCGCTATGCCTTCGATCCCGTCGCCGAACTGGTGGCGCAGGGGGCCACGCTCGTGCTGAACGCCTCGGCCAGTCCGGGAACCCTGGGCAGCTACGTTCCGCCCGGACGCAGCGCGGCCTGGGCCGTCCCCTCGAAGCTCGCGATGCGCCGCAGCCTGCTGACCGGGCATGCGGCCAAGTACGGCATCCCGATCGGCTACGCCTGCCGGGTCGGCTCCGAGAGCTGGCTCACCTTCGACGGCGGGTCCGGGCTGATGCAGCCCGACGGGACCTGGCAGACGGACAGATACTTCGAGGAAGGCATCGTGATGGTGGATTCGGAGGCGGCGGGCAAGGCCTGGCCGGCCGAACCCTCCGAAGGGGCCTACCTGCGCAAGGCGCTGGGCATGGGGCTCCGCGAGAACCTGGGCAAGCAGGGCCTGGAGGCCGTGGTCGTGGGCCTCTCGGGGGGCATCGACAGCGCCGTGGTCGCCGCCATGGCGGCCGAGAACCTGGATCCGAAGCGGGTGCTGGGCGTCGCCCTGCCCACGCGGTATACGAGCCCGGAGAGCCTGGCCCTCGCGGAGGAACAGGCGCGGGCCACCGGCATCCACTTCCTCCGTGTGGACGTCGATCCGCTCTACGCCGGAGTCGAGCGCTCCCTGAAAGACGCTTTCCCGGGCCGAACCTTCGGGCTTACGGACGAGAACCTCCAGAGCCGCGCCCGCGGCATGACCCTCATGGCCCTCACCTCCGAGCCTGAGGTCCACCGGATGCTCGGCACCGGGCGCGTGGCGGTACTGAACACAGGCAACAAGAGCGAGGCCGCCACCGGCTACTTCACCCTCTACGGGGACGGCATCGGCGCGTTCGGGATCCTCGGGGACTGCCTCAAGGCCCGGGTCTTCGCCCTGGCCCGAGAGCTTGGCACGATCCCGCCGGGGGTCCTGCAGCGGAAGCCCACGGCCGAGCTCCGTCCCAACCAGACCGACGAGGCGAGCCTGCTGCCCTACGTCCAGCTGGACGCCATCCTGGGCGCGTGCCTGGAGGCGCACCGCCAGGAGGAGACCCTGGCCGACGACCTGGCCTGCTTCCTCGACGGCGAGAGCCTGGAACAGGCGAGGGCCGCGCTGCCGCGCATCCTGAGGCTGATGAGGACTTCGGAGTTCAAGCGCCGCCAGCTGCCCTTCGCCCTCAAGGTGAGTCCCTGGGCCTTCGGCAGCGGGCGCAGGATCCCCCTGACTGCGGTGTGAGCCATCCTTATCAGGCCAGCTCCACCTTCCGGACATCCCGGTAGTCCCGGAGGGGATCGATGAGCACGGCATCGAAACGGCGGCGGTCGAGGACGTAGGAATGGTCGTCCTCGGTCGGGACGGGATCCCCGAGGGGGTCGAAGACATGGTTGCCGGCTCCGGCGAAGTCCTCGTCAGGATGGCGGGAACCCGCGATGCAGCAGCCGACGGTGAACACGCCGTTCTCGATGGCGCGGGCGCGGAGGAGGGTCTCCCAGATGGCGTTCCTGCGCCACGGCCACCAGGCCGAGACCACCAGGACATCGCACCTGGCCTGCATCCTCAGGGCCCTGGCCTGCTCCGGGAAGCGGACGTCGTTGCAGTTCATGAGCCCCAGGGTCCATTCCTTGAACCTCACCGCCGTATAGTGGCCGCCCGGTTCCCAGAGATCGAACTCGCCGTTGGGACCGAAGAGGTGCACCTTGTCGTAGGTCGCCCTCTCCTCGCCGGCGAGCCAGAAGGTCATGCGGTTCCGCCGGTCCTCCGTGAAGGACCCGAACACGAAGGCCGTGCCGGGGTGGCTGTGGGAGACGGCGGTGAACTTCCGCCTGACCTCAAGGGGGTCTGCGACGCGCTTGTAGCCGTGCAGGAAGCTTTCAGGAAACACGCAGAGCTCGGCTCCGCACGCATCGGCCCGGGAGGCCTCCGCCTCCAGCTGGTCGAGATTGGCGGCCACATCGAGGCAGACCGAGCGCGAAAGGTAGATTTGCATGATTATCTCATCTGGAGACAGGGGTTCCGCTTCCAGAGTATCCTCGAAAAGCATGGATGGCCCAGATCGTCTTGCGAACGCCTCGAACCGTTCCCTGGGTTTCCCTTCATGCGTCCGGGAGGTCCATTGCTAGATCCAGTCCCCGCGAGAAGCGCCGTGAGGCAGGAAGTGGAAGCGGCCCTCGGCGCCTGGGAAGGGGTCCTTCCGGCAAGGGGAACCGTCTTCCAGGAGCCTTTCGGCCCGGCATTCATCGCGAGTCCCCGTCTCGCCGAGGCGCTCGCCATGGCCGTCTCCCGGCACCGGGACCAGGTCCGGAAGGGGACGAACATCCCCTACGTGACCCATCTCCTGGCCGTGGCCGCGCTGGTCGGCGAATCGGGAGGCGGCGAGGAGGAGGTGATCGCGGCCCTGCTCCACGATGCGGTGGAGGATGGGGGCGGGAGCCTCCTGCTGGAGGAGATCGAGCGGCAGTTCGGCCGGACCGTGGCCGGGATCGTGGAAGGCTGCACCGAGGAGCTGCAGGAGATCAAGTCGCCGTGGCTCGAGCGCAAGAAGGCCTTCCTGATGCGCCTGGCCGGAGCCTCCCTGAGCGTGCTCCGCGTCACCTGCGCGGACAAGCTCCACAACGCGCACGCCGTCTCGCGGGACCTGAAGGTCCAGGGCCCTGCGGTGTTCGAACGTTTCAAGGGGGACCGGGACGGGACGCTCTGGTACTACCGCTCCCTGGCCCGGTTCTTCGGCGCCCTGGTGCAGGACGAGCCCGGCCTCGATCCGGGCTTCCGGACGATGATCCGGGAACTGCGGGAGACGGTCGCGGGCCTCGAGGGCTGAACCAGGAAGGACCCCGTCCGGGGCCCGTCATGGATTGGTGCCGGTGAAGGGAGTCGAACCCCCAAGCCTTTCGGCGGTCGATTTTGAGTCGACTGCGTCTGCCATTCCGCCACACCGGCCGAGGCCTACAGCATAGCCTGAGTCGCGCCGCCTCCCAAGCCGGATCTGCCGCCCGGCAGGTCATCCGCGGAGCGGGGGCCTCCTGCGGTGGTGGTCGGTGACGAGCTGGAACGCATGTGCGCATTCAAGCAAGCTGACATCGGAGAGCGGGGGGCCGATGAGCTGCATGCCCACCGGCAGGAGTGCGCCGGGATCGTCCGCGGGCGCGGAGAACCCGGCGGGGACCGAAATGCAGGGCATCGCTGCCAGGGACGAGGTGACCGTGAAGATGTCGGCCATGTACATCGCCATGGGGTCTTCGGTCCTGGTGCCGAGCTTGAACGCCACGGTCGGGCTGACCGGGGTCAGGAGCAGGTCCGCCTTCCGGAAGGCCTCGGTGAAATCGCGGGTGATCAGGGTCCTGGCCTTGAGGGCCTTGAGGTAGTAGGCGTCGTAGTAGCCCTTGGAAAGACAGAAGGCGCCGAGCAGGATCCTCCGCTTGACCTCGGGCCCGAAACCCGCGTCCCGGGTTTCGGAGATCATGCCATGGAGCGTGGCGGCCTCCTTCCTGAGGCCGTAGCGGACGCCGTCGAACCGGCTCATGTTGCTGCTGACCTCGGAGGTGCAGATCACGTAGTAGGTCTCGATGGCGTAGGCCGTGTGGGGCAGCGAGAGATCCACCATCTCCGCGCCCTCCGAGGCCAGGCGCCGGATGGCCCCGTCGAGGACGCCGCGGACGCCGGGATCGATGCCGCCTCCGTAATATTCCCTGGGCAGCCCGATCCGCAGGCCTTTCAGGGCCCCGGGGCGAAGCCGGGCCAGCCGGTGGGCATCCGGCAGGTCCACGCTGGTCGCGTCGAGGAGATCCTTCCCGGCCAGGACGGACAGACCGGCGGCCAGGTCGCGGGCGCTCGCGGCCACGGGGCCGACCTGGTCCAGGCTGGAGGCCATGGCCGTCACCCCGAAGCGGCTCAGGACGCCGTAGGTGGGCCGGAAGGCCGTCACGTTGCAGAAGCCCGCGGGCAGCCGCACGGACCCCCCCGTGTCGGTTCCCAGGGCGAAGGGCGCATAGCCGGCCGCCACCGAGATGATGGATCCGGAGCTGCTTCCGCCCGGGACCCGGGTGGCGTCCCAGGGATTCCTGGCGGGGCCGGAGCAGCTGTGCTCGCCGCTGGAACCCATGGCGAACTCGTCCATGTTGGCCTTGGCCACCGGGACGGCCCCCGCGTCCAGGAGCCTCCGGACCACGGTGGCATCGTACGGGCTCGCGTAGTCCTCCAGGATCCTGGATCCGTTCCGCGTGGGAGCGCCCTTCCAGTTGAGGTTGTCCTTGAGCACGACCGGGATGCCCAGCATGGGGCCGCGGTCGCCCCGGGCCAGCCGTGCTTCCGCCGAGCGCGCGGCCCGCAGCGTGGCGTCGCGGTCCCTGAACGTCACCGCGTTCAGGAGCGGATCGAGGAGCTCCATGCGCTCCAGGCAATGCATGGCGAGGTATACCGGGGAGAGATCTCCGGCGTCCAGCCCGTCCCGCCAGTCGCCCAGGGAACATGGGATCATTCGCATCTCCTTTGCCGGATGGGTCCGGCGAGGAATAGGCTATCCTTTGTTCAAGGTACTTGCCCGAAAACTCGAAAAGAAGATGGCAGTTGCAAATGGAACATCGATGAACCCTTACGAAATACTAGAGCTCAACCCGGGAGCTTCGGCGGAGGACGTCAAAGCTGCATACCATCGTCTGGCGAAGCAATGGCATCCCGACCGGTTCACGGGTGCCGAGAAGGAAGCGGCTGAGAACCGCTTCCGGCAGCTCGCGGAGGCATTCAACATGCTGAAGGACGCGGGCCGGCGCGAGGAGGCAGCCAGGAATATTCCTGCCGCGGCGGATGCCGCGAAGGCCGATGTCCAGATCCAGCTGGATTCTGCATCCAGGACCGTGCCCCTCCATGAACGCACCGCGGCGGACTGGTACACGGAGGCCAAGGAGTCCTTCGAGTCCGGGGATCCCGAAAAGGCGCTGGGCCTGGTCCAGTACTGCATCCGGCTCGAGTCCGGGAATGCCGAGTACCATGTATTCATGGCCAAGGTCCTCGACGAGGCCGGAGGGGATAAGAAGGCCCTGGTCAAGGCCCTGGAAACCGCCATCCGACTCAACCCGAAGGATGTCGATTCGATCATCCGCCTGGCGGAGGTCTTCCAGTCCGTGGGCATGTACGCGAGAGCCACGAAGCTGTGGGAGAGGGCGCGCAACCTGGCGCCTAACCACAGGCATTTCATGGCGGAACAGAAGAAAACATCCTCCAAGGCCAAGTCCGCGGCGAAACCCCAGGGACTGGGAGAACAGTTCGAAGCGTTGAAGGACCAGTGGGCGGCGATGATCAGTCGGGTTTTCAAGAGAGGTTGACCATGCGCGTCGTATCTGCGGGCCTGACGGACGTCGGCTGTGTCCGGAAGCACAACGAGGACAACTTCCTGATCGACGTGGAGCGGGGTCTCTTCGTGGTTGCCGACGGCCTCGGCGGGCATGCGGCGGGGGAAGTCGCCAGCCAGATCGTCGTGGACAAGATGGGCCAGTTCATCGCCCAGACTGTCGAGCTGGACCGGACCTGGCCCATGGAATACGACGTGAACCTGGCCTACGACGGGAACCGTCTCAAGGTGGCGCTCATGCTGACCGACCAGGCGATCCTGGAGGACATCCGGAGCAACCCGGAACGGGAATCCATGGGGTCGACGGTCGTGGCCTGCCTGGTCCACGATTCCAGGGCCACCCTGGCCCACGTCGGGGACAGCCGGGCCTATCTCCTCAACGCCCGCGGGATCCAGCAGATCACCCGGGACCATTCCTGGGTCGCCGAGCAGGTGGCCAACGGGATATTGACACCGGAAGAGGCCCGCAAGCACCCCTTCCGCAACGTGATCACCCAGGCCCTCGGGAATGGAGCGGACCTGGATATCGCCATCCAGGAAATCCAGGTCAAGGAATTGGACCAGCTTTTGCTTTGTTCCGATGGATTGTCAGGAATGGTTCAGGATGAGGAGATCTGGAGTATCGTCCGGGCCAGCGGGAATCTCGAGGAAGCGGCACAACAGTTAATAAACGTAGCCAGGCAAAACGGGGGGGAAGACAACATTACGGTACTTATCATCGGTTTCGAGCCTGATGGTACAAATCAACTGTCCCAAAACACTTGACGTGCACTTATCAGACGTTACAATTCAGGGCCACAATCACTAAGCGAGGCTCCCAGTGGGTCTTTTCGAGAACAAGAAGAAATTACTTGTCGGTTTGGATATCGGCTCAAGCGGCGTGAAGGTCTGCGAATTGCAGACGGTGGGGAAGGGCAGCGCCCAGCGCTACCGTCTCCAGAAGCTTGGCTTCGCGCCGGTCCCGCACGACGCCATCGTGGACGGCGACATCATGGACAGCAACGCTGTCGTGGGAGCCATCCGCCAGGTGCTCGCCGAGCAGAAGATCAAGTCCAAGGACGTCGCGATCTCCGTGTCGGGGCAGCAGGTGATGGTCAAGAAAGTGACCTTCCCGCTCATGAGTCCGGCGGAGTTGACCGAATCCGTACGCTGGGAAGCGGAGAGTTTCTTCCCGGCGGGGCAGGGGCTCGATTCCTATGCGCTCGATTTCGCGGTCATCGAGGAGAGGCCCGCGGACGGGAACATGGACGTCGTCCTGGTGGCCTGCCGCAAGGACAAGCTCGAGGCCTACGCGGCCTGCGTGACCCAGGCGGGGGCCCGCCCCGCCATCGTGGACGTCGACGTCTTCAGTCTCCAGAACGCGTACGAGGCGAACACGGCTCCGGGCGGACGGGACGAGGTGGTCGCCCTGGTCAACGTGGGCGCCAAGTTCACCAACCTCACCATGCTCGTGGGCCCCAAGTCCGTTTTTTGGCGGGATATCGCCTGGGGCGGCCACGAATTCACCAACAAGCTGGTGGAGGACTGGGGCGTCAGCCAGGAGGCCGCCGAACTGCTGAAGCAGGGCAAGCCTGCCGAGGGCCGCACGCCCGAGGAAGTGGAGCCCTCCCTCTCCGCCATCTCCGACAGCTTCGCGGACGAGCTGAGCCGGACGATCGATTTCTTCCGGTCGAGCTTCAAGGTGGATCGCCTCGACCGGATCCTGCTCGCCGGCGGGAGCGCCAAGGTGCCCGGGCTCGTGGACATTCTTGGGGACCGGCTGCGGGTTTCCGTGGAGCGTTTCAATCCGTTCCAGCTGATCGAAATCGACGAACGGAGTGTTGATCCCGCCGCGGTCCGCGACATCGGCTGCTCCGCCACGATCGCGGTTGGGTTGGCCTTGCGCCAAGTGGGGGACCGATGATCAAGATAAATCTGATGGGGGAGACCCTCGCCCCGGCTTCCGGGAAGAAGCCGGAAACGACCGAGTCCGTCCAGGTGTATGGACAGGAGGAGGAAGCTGCCCGTTCCTCCTTCCCCTTGGCGGGAATCCTGGTCGGCCTGTTCTTCGTGGCCTTCGGGGTCGTCTACTATATCGGCCTGAACCAGAAGGTGGAGGAACAGACCCAGAAGAAGGCGGACCTCGAGAGGCAGAAGGCGGAACTGGCCAAGTACGTCGCGCTGGAGGCCAAGTTCAGGAAGGATCGGGACCTGATCGAGAAGAAGAAGAACGTGATCAAGAATCTCAGGATCATGCAGCACCTTCCGGTCCATCTCATGGAAGAACTGGCCAACGCGCTTCCGGACGACGTCTGGTTCCAGGAGATCACGCAGAAGGGGGCGGGGATCACCATCCGGGGAGAAAGCGCCAGCTTCGAGGCGATCAACCTGTTCCGGACCCATTTGATGGACCAGGCGGCCTGGTTCGCGAATGTGAACTACCCAACGGCCAACAAGAGGGGGAACGTCGTCGAGTTCACACTCTCCTTCGACCTGAAGAAGCCAAGCTGAGGCGACCATGAACTCGAACCTTAGAAAACAGATCCTGATCGGCGGCCTGGTGGGCATCCTCGTCATGGCCCTCACCTACATCTTCCTGGGCGGCAAGCGGGACGAGCTGAAGGCGCTGGAAGCCGCGAACGTGGAACTCCAGAAGGAAGTCGACAAGGGCTATAGCCTCAAGGCGAACGCCGAGAAGCTGAAGAAGGAAATCGCCGAACAGCAGAAGTACCTCGATGCGCTGATCAAGATCATGCCCACGGACTCGGACCGCGGCGAGATCCCCTACCGCATGAAGAAGCTCGCGGACACTGCGGGGATCGACCAGGTGTCCTTCGTCGTGGGAAGTCCGATCAAGAAGGACTACTACACCGAGCATCGCTTCACGTTCAACTTCCGGGCCGGCTACCACTCGTTCGGGCAGTTCGCCTCGCTGATCTCGGGCTACGAGAAGATCATCAACATCAGCGACCTGCAGTTCAAGAGAGTGGGCAGCACGACTGGGACCTATCCAGCTTCCGTCACCTGCAACGTGAGCGCCTTCGTCTACAACCCGGAGGCCCCGGCTCCGTCCGGGGCGCCTGGCAAGGCCGCCAAGGGCACGGAACAGGGAGATTGAACCATGAATCCAAGAACGGTCTTCTTCCCTGCTGCTTTCCTGTGCCTGTCGCTGTTCGCCCAAGCCCCGGCTCCAGCCGGGAAGACGAATCCGAACAGCCCGGCTGTCCCGGCTCCGGCTGCGGACTCCTCGTCCTCCAGGGACTACGATCTGCTCGTGATCAGGACCACCCCCTACCAGCCCAAGCTCGCAAGGGATCCCTTCAGCGCGCCGTCCGACGTGGAGAACGCCAGGAAGGGCGACCTGATCGATGATGTCGGAGTCAAGGGCAGGATCGTAACCAACGGCAAGGTGCTCGCGGTCGTCATCGACTCCCGCGGGAATGCCAGGTGGCTGCCCGTCGGCTACAAGTTCAGGGACGGCGAGCTATTCCAAATCACCGAAAAAGCCGTTATTTTTCATCAGAGAGATGTCAATTCAACCAGTGGTGTATACCGGACGGTTGTGAAATCGTTCATGCGCGAAGGGGGGAAATGATGAATGCTCGCCTGAGTTCATTGCTTGTCGCGGGCGGCGTGTTCCTGATCGGATTCCAGGCAGGAGCCCTCGGTACTGCTTTCGCCGCGACCGAATCCACTCTCCAGTCCGCAGTCCTCCAGGGTGCGACTCTGGAGGCAGGAAACGACTCCGAGGCGATCATCCGTCTGGCGATCCCGGCCTTCACTGGAACCCCCCGACTCCAGGTCCTCACCCATCCGAACCGGGTCGTGGTCGACCTTCCCGGGGTGATCCGGGGGGTTCAGCCCACTCGACAGGAGATGGCGGGGTGGAGTTCTCCGCTGATCCGGAAAACCCGGCTTGCCCAGTTCATCGCCGCGCCCAACCCGGTCACGCGCTTCGTGCTGGAGGTCGTGGACGGCGCCCAGGTCGATGTCTCCCGGGCCGGCGACGGCCTGCAGGTCGTGCTGAAGCCGGGGACGGGGGCGGTGCAGGCGAGGATGGCCTCTCCCGAGATGCCGGCGGCTCCCGCCGTCGAAATGCTCGCCGCGGTTCCGGCTCCCTCCCCGGATCCTGCGGCCGTGGCCAAGCCCGCCGCGGACAAGCCCATGATCGCGCTGGATCCGATTCCCGCCATCACCGCCCACAGCCAGCCTCTGCCCGTGCTCGCGGTCTCGACGCTCCTGCCCGCCAACATGGCGGCCGTCCAGGAGAAGCCGGCGCAGGCCGCGCCGTCTCCCCGCAAGGACGACTCGAGGGGCCGCACCCTCGGCGACGTCCAGGGGCGGTATACCGGGTCGCGCATCACCATCGACGTGAAGGGCGCGGACCTGGCGACGTTCCTCCGGATCATTGCCGACCACGCGAAGCTCAATCTGGTCGCGGACCAGGATGTCCAGGGCATCTATGACTTCAAGTTCACGGACACGCCCTGGGACCAGGTGCTGGACATCATCGTCAAGCACGCGGGCCTCGGGAAGGAGATCAGCAACGGCGTCATCCGCATCGCCAAGGTCGAGAAGCTCCAGAAGGAGGAGGACGACCGCAAGAAACTTGAGGAGGCGAAGGCGCTGGCCGGGGACCTGACCACGATCACGCGGCCGCTCTCCTTCGCGAAGGCGGCGGAAGCCAAGGCGATCGTCGAGAAGATGCTGACCAAGCGCGGGTCGATCATCATCGACGACCGGACGAACGTCCTCATCATCAGCGATCTCGAGAAGAACCTGCCCATGATCGACGACCTGATCCAGCAGCTGGACGTCCAGATCCAGCAGGTCCAGGTCGAGGCCAGGGTCGTGGAGGCCAACGGCAACTTCCAGAAGGCCTTCGGCGTCAAGTTCCCGAGCGCGGACACCGGCAGCTACTCGATCTCGGATTCCACCGGAGCGACGGTGCCGCTGGGCTCCTACGGCACGGGCCCCTCGTGGAACAGCACTGGCGGATGGAACAGGCCCGCCAGCGGCCAGCACGTCGGGACGAGCTGGACCACGAACACCGGCATCACCGATCCCGCGGGCGAGCTGTGGGTCTCCTTCCTCAGCAACCGATTCAGCATCAACGTGATCCTCCAGGCCCTGGAGACCGAAGGCAAGATCCGGATCGTCTCCAACCCCAAGATCGTGACCCAGAACAACAAGAAGGCCACGGTCCTCTCCGGCCGCAAGATCCCCTACCAGTCCAACCAGGGCAACGGCTCGACCTCCACCTCCTTCGTCGATGCGAACCTGGAACTGAACGTCACGCCCCAGATCACCAACGAGGGTACGATCATCATGGACCTGAAGATCGAGAAGTCGGAAGCGGACTTCTCCAATGCGGTCCTCGGCACGCCCACGATCGTTCGCCGGGCCGTCGAGACCCAGGTGCTGGTGCGCGACGGCGGGACGGCCGTCCTTGGCGGCGTCTACACCAACATGAACTCGGATACTACGACGGGCATTCCCTTCCTCTCCAAGATCCCGGTCCTGGGGTGGCTCTTCCGGTCCAAGGACCACCAGGAGGAGAACACGGAACTGCTCATCTTCGTGACCCCGCGCATCATCAAGATGTGAAGTCCGGGACACCCTCGAGAAGAGAGCCCGATCGGATCGGGCTCTTTTCTTGCGACTGGAGGAGCCCGCGTCCTCCCGGCGGTTTCCCCCGGGGAGGACGGGAGGGGCCGCCGTTCCCGGCTACCATTGAACCTGATCGCTCCCTTGCGACCCCCACGACCCACTGGATTCTTCGAACATGCTGATCGACTACGCTGCCATTACCCACCGGGGGCGCATCCGCAAGAACAATGAGGACGCGTACATGGTGAGCGCCATGGACGGGGACGAGCCCCTGGTGAACCAGCTGCCCAGGCTGCCCAACACGTGCGGGAGGGGGCTCCTCCTCGCGGTCGCGGACGGCATGGGCGGGGCCGCGGCCGGGGAGATCGCGAGCCGGGAAGGCCTGATGGCGATGGCCGTCTACATGTTCGGCCACTGGGGGCGCTTCCCTTCCGCCAAGGGCACGGACAAGGATCTCTTCCGGGCCCTGTCGGGAGCCGCGGAGTGCGCCAACGATTCGGTGCTGCGCTATTCCGACGACGACCGGACGGCACGCGGCATGGGCTCCACCCTGACGGCGGCCGTGGTCTGGAACGGCTGCGTCCACTTCGTGCAGGTCGGCGACAGCCGGGCCTACCTCTACCGGAAGCCGGATCTCGTCCAGCTCACTACCGACCAGACCCTGGTCAACGAGATGATCGCCTCGGGCTACCTGACTCCAGAGCAGGCCCGGACGCACCCGCAGCGCAGCATGATCACCCAGGCCCTGGGCAGTCCCCAGCCCCCGAAGGTCGAGATGGGGAAGGTGCCGTTGCGGCGCGGCGACCGACTGCTCCTCTGCTCCGACGGGCTGCACGGGGAGCTGGCCGACGACTGTCTCGAGACCCTCCTGGGGCGGGACGAAACGCCGAGCCGGACGCTGGAATCGATGCTCGAGGCGGCCCTGGAGCACGGAGGCCGGGACAACGTGACCGCCCTGCTGCTGTCCCTCGACGATCCCGGCTTCCCCCCGGCTTCGGGAGGCGAGGCCATCCGCGTGGCCGCTCCCCCCGCCTTGGAAGTCGAATCACCGGCGGAGATTGGGTTACTCTCGAAGTGGCGCCGCTTCTTCAAAGGCAAACCATGAGTCTCCTGCAGGGCACATTATCGCTTCGACGTTTTCTCGTTCTGGGGCCCGTCCCGGCGGAGGAGGATCTGCTGGAGGGGCTCCGGCAGGACCAGTTCCGCCCCTTCGAGGACGGCGTGGAGGAGGAACGGGTGGGCTGGTGCGACTGGCGCAACCCGCTCATCACCCCTCCGGAGGCCGAATGGGTCACCCAGGAGCGGTTCGCCATCTTCGCCCTGCGGCTGGATACCCGGCGGGTGCCGGCGCTCCTCCTGAAGGCGCACGTGGACCTGAGGCTCCAGAGGCTCATGAAGGAGAAGGATCTCGCCTTCATCGGGAAGGAGGCGCGGATCTCCCTCCAGGACGAGGTCAAGGTGGAGCTCCTGAAGAAGGTGCTGCCCACTCCGAAAGTGGTGGAAGTCGCCTGGGATCTGAAGGGCGGCGTCCTCTGGACGACTGCGGGGGCCAGCAAGACCCAGAGCGCCCTGACGGGTCTCTTCATGAAGTCCTTCGGATGCGAGCTGCAACCCCTGGCTCCGCTGCTCCTGGCCGGCCGCCTGGCGCCGCACCTGCCCGTGGAGGCCCTGGTGGCGCTCGATCCCCTCGATCTTGAACTGGAGCATGCGTGAAGCCGCTGGAACTGGTTGAACAAGGACGTTTTCTGGGGGAGGAGTTCCTCCTCTGGCTCTGGATGCGCGGCCTGGCGGAAGGCGGCACGTCGGGCGTCGAAGGGGATCTCTCCGCGTGCTTCATCGATGATGCCGTGACCTTGGTGAGCGAGCGGGGGGACGTGAAGGAACTCTCCCTCCGCAAGGGCAATCCCGCGGAAAGCCGGGAGGCCTTCGAGGCCCTGAGCCGCGGCATGCGGCCGAGCAAGGCGAAAGCCCGGCTGCTCTCCGGGGACATGGAATGGACCTTCGTGATCAACGCGTCGAGCCTCGACACCAGCGCCATGAAGCTGCCGCCCTCCCAGGCCAAGGACCCGGCGGGACGCGTGGCCGACCGGCTGTTCCTGCTCGAGGAAGGCGTCTCCCACCTGGAGCGTCGCTTCACCCGGTTCCTGGAACTGCGCACGGACGATCCCGACGGCCTGGAAGGGCTCCTGAAGCAATGGGTGGGCCAGGGGCTGGAAGGAGTCGTCGGCGAGGTGCCATGGGAAAGCGAATAGGCGCGTTCCTGGCTCTTGCGCTCGTTCCGGCCGCGCTGATGGCCCAGGCGAATCCGGCCCCCGCGCAGGTGTCCGCGGAGGCCCCCAACGGTGCCAGGGTCAGGCTGCGCCTGGTCTTCAAGAAAGGGGTCCAGGTGGAAGGGACCCGGCTGCCCGACCGGTTCGTGAAGCCGGGCACGCCGGAGGGGTGGATCGCCTACGAGAATCTTTCTCCGGAAGCCAAGCGCTGGGTCCTTCAGTCCATGTTCCCCGAGGACGTGTGGGGCCGCGAGGGCGTGAAGCACCACGTCCGGTGGCCGGAACTTGAATCCGTCTGGCTAATGGCTTCGCTCTTCACCGGGCACGGCCAGAACTACGACCAGCTCCAGCGAGCCAATCCGCAGATGCCCGAGAAGCTGCGCAAGGGGGATGCGTGGACCATTCCCCGCGCCCTGCTCTCCGTGGACCTGGGCGGAAACGTGCGCGGCGTCGTGGACCGCAGCCAGCCCGAGGACGACCTGGACGACGCGGACCGAATCCAGGCCTACCGCGCCCTGCTCGCCTACGACGAGGATGCGGAGGGGAAGTTCGCCTACTACCACCTCCGGAAGGGGGAGGCGCTCTATTCGAGCGTCGTCATGCGCTACAGCGACCGGGTGGATCCCAAGGACGTGAACGACCTGGCCCTGACGATCGCGAAGCGCTCCGGCATCGAGGATCTCCGGACGATCCAGCCCGGCCAGATCGTGAAGATTCCCGTGGAATACCTGGCGGATCCCTTCCAGCCGGAGGGCTCGCAGGCGCTGGCGGAGGACCGTGAAGTCCGGGAGGAAGTGCGGAGGACCCGCCGCATCGAAGCGGGCCCCAAGCTCGCCGGGGTCCGCATCGTGCTGGATGCCGGCCACGGCGGCGTGGACGTGGGCGCCATGGCCAACAGCGTCTGGGAATCCGACTACGTCTACGATGTCGCCATGCGCGTGCGGCGCATCCTGGAGCAGGACACGGAGGCCGTCGTCAGCAGCACGATCCGCTACCCCGGCTGCGGATTCAAGGTCCGCGACAATCTCGCGCGCCCCACGCGTTCCGCGGAGATCCTGACCACGCCGCCCTTCGCCAACGACGGCGAGAGCCCCAACGCCGTGAGCGTCCACCTCAGGTGGGTGCTCGCCAACGATCTCTTCGCCTCCTTCTCGCGGCGCGGGGATGTCCAGAAGACGCTCTTCATCAGCTTCCACGCGGATGCGCTTCACCCCTCCGCCCATGGCACGATGGTCTACGTCCCCGGCGCCGCGGCCGTCCCGGCGAGCTTCGCCCTGTCTCCCTCGCGGGGGGCGGGCGTGGCGGAGATGAAGCGGGGGGGGCGGGTCTCCTTCACGGAGAAGGAACGCATCCAGGCCGAGGCCCGCAGCCGGCTCTTCGCCGAGGGCCTGTTGAAGACGCTGAGGGACGAGCAGCTGCCCGTCCACTCGAACCGGCCGATCCGCAACATCATCCGGCGGGAGGGGAAGAACTACCTGCCCGCCGTGATCCGCTACAACACCGCCGCCACGAAGGTCCTGGTGGAGATCGTGAACCTGACGAACGAGGAGGACGCGGCGAGCATCAAGGACCCGGCCTTCCGCGAACGCTACGCGGAGGCCGTGGTGAAGGGGATCCGGGCCTACTACCGGACTTCCTAGCCTAGGGGTTCGCCTGGGAGGGGGTCGGCGTTGCGGCCAGGCGTTCGAGGCGGTGGTACAGCGCCAGGCAGACGCAGCTGCTCCAGAGGTTCAACAGCCCTCCCGTGAGGTCGATGGCCCAGACGGCGGGATGGGTCAGGCGGATCCACGGCGTGAGAGGCGTGGGCACGAAATGGTCCTGGAACCAGATCCCTCCCAGGATCGCCGCGAAATAGAGCCCGAGGAACACGACGAGGAGCAGGAGCACCCGGGGCCAGAGGCGGGCCATGAGGGACGCGCTGCTCTTCGCCGCCGCCGTCAGGGATTCGCCGCGCAGGAGGACGCGCCAGGGGGTCCAGCCGAAGACCGCGAGCAGGAGGAGACCCGGGATCACCAGGCAGGTGGCGGCCACCGCGACCGAAAGGTAGAGGAGCGCCTTGGCGCCGCAGGACGCGAGCCAGCGGGTCTCGAAGGTGTCCTTCCATGCGTCCCGGCGGTTCAGGGGGTGGTCCAGGGTCTCGGCGTCCAGTTCCAGGATGAAGCGGGGCATGAAGTACAGCTCCAGGGGCACCATCGCCACCACGGCCAGGATCATGCTCACCGTGGGATCGTCCGGGAGGAATCTCCCCAGCTGGAAGACCGGCCCCAGGAAGGACAGCACGACGGTGAGCAGGGCCAGTCCCAGCGTCTGGAACGGGTGCCGCCAGAGGAAGCCCGTCCCTGCGGCGAGGGGGGACAAGTCGGACAGGGGGGAAACGCGCATCTTATGAGATTAGCGCGCTATGATCGTCCCCATGAGCCCCATCGCTCCGTGTCTCCTGGTAGCCAGCCCGCTGCTCCTGGATCCCAATTTCCTGCACACTGTGGTGCTTCTCATCGAGCATGACGAGCAGGGAGCCATGGGCCTGATCCTCAACCGGCCCCTGCCGCTGACCCTCGCCAAGATCTGTGAGGAGAGCCAACTGGTCTTCGGGGGAGATCCCGAAGTCACGGCCTGGCGCGGTGGTCCCGTGGACCCCCAGCGCGGCATCATCCTCGTCAGGGGCGGCCTTCCGGCGGAGGAGGACACGGTCCTGGACTTCACGGACTTCATCAGCTTCCGGAAGGACCTCCTGGAATCGCTCCTGGTGGACAATTCCACCGTCTATCGCCTGTTCCTCGGCTACGCGGGGTGGGGCCCGAACCAGCTCGACTCGGAAATGGAGCAGGGAGCCTGGGCGCGCCTGCCGCTCCAGCCTGAATGGCTCCTCGCCGACGACCCCAAGGGCCTCTGGCAGAAGGCCATCCAGTCGATGGCCGGCTAGCTAGCTAGCGGCCCGCAGGCTTTCTTTCGGGCCAATTCATCAATAGACTTTGATTGCGCTCGATCGTCATCGAGGCATCGCGCCTGGAGGTTCCATGAACCAGATCGACCAAGTCACCTCCCTGAAGCCGCACCGGGGGGGAATGCTGCTGGCCTTCGGGATCCTGGGCCTCCTCTGCTGCATCGTCTTCGGCATCCTCGCCTGGGTGATGGGGAACAGCGACCTCAAGGAGATGGCCGAAGGCCGGATGGACCCCGAGGGCGAAGGCATGACGAAGGCCGGCAAGATCCTTGGGATCATCGGCTGCGTGCTCAATCTCCTCGGAATCCTCGCCGGGATCGCCGTGTTCGTCTTCGGAATCGCGATCGCCGGGCTGCAGGGCGCGATGAGCTGAGGCACGACGGGCGGGGCTGGGGGACACCATGAAGGTCAAGACGAGGCCAGTGCCACGGTGGCCGCGGATCTCCCCGGGCCTCTTCGGGTTCGTGGCGCTCTGGGGACTGGTCGTGATCACCGCGCGCGTGTTCACGCACTATACGGGGGCCGACCTGGACACCTGCCTCTTCCACCGTCTCACGGGCTATTCGTGTCCCACCTGCGGCACGACGCGGGGGCTCATGGCCATGGCACGAGGTTCCTGGAGGGAATCCTTCGCATGGAACCCCTTGACGATGACGGGTGCCGTGGCGGGATCCCTGGCCCTGGTGGGCCGGGCGCTCACCGCAAGGACCGTGGAGTTCGAATTCACGTCCACGGAGAAAAGGCTGCTGCTGGGCTTCGCCCTCGCGGTCACGGGCATCAACTGGGCGTGGTTGATCCACAGCCATCCTTGAGGGGCGTCACTCCGGCCGTTCCCCTCCCTGGGCCGGCCTGGGAGTCCTCTCCAGCAGGATGGGTTCATCGTCCTCATCCTCCGCGGTCGCGCCTTCCGGGGCCGAGTCCAGCAGCACGGCGTCCTCGAAGATGTTGTGGAGCTTGGTCTCGTACTTCTCGCCGGCGCACAGGCGAGGGTCTTCCGCCAGTTCCACCCCGGTCCGGATCAGGCCGTGGATTTCCCCGGCCTCCAGGCCGAGGACGCCGGCCAGGAGCTTGAGGGGATTCAGGGCCTCCCCTGCGGAAAGGCGGGTCGTGAAACGGAACTGGTCGCCCGTCCAGCCCGCGTCGAGGACCAGATGGCGCACCTCCACGCGCTTGGCCTGCTTGTGCCCCGCCACCTTGCCGATCTTCGAGATCTCGTAGGTGTCGGCGGCCATGAACCGGGCGAAGCGCGCCTCGGCCATCCCGCGCAGGGGACCGGGACAGGCCCAGGCCCAGCGGGCCTCCACGCAGAGCTCGAGCACGGGGGAGGCGTGGTTGGGGACTTGTTCCGCCTCCAGGATCAGGAGCCCTTCGGGACAGAACGGATTGATATGAGCGGCCAGGTCCGGCACGGGGACCTCGGACGGCTGCCGGAGGGCCGCGTCCGCCCACTCCGAGAGCCCTTCCACGCCCAGGGGAAGGGGGTGGCCGAGGCGCACCAGGGGACGGGGCGTCTTCTCGAGCCCCATGGCCAGGGGCAGGCCGGCCTCCAGCAGGGCCTGGGCAAGGGCAGCCTGGAGGGCCGGAGGGTGGAGCCCGCAGGCCGGGGAGCGCACTTCCATGCGGAACCTGAGGGAACGCCGCGCCGGGTCGAGCTGCCACTGGAGCATCCGCCTCTCCCGGGCGCGCGCGACCTCGGCTTCCATGTGCGTGCGCGCGAGGTGCCAGGGATCCCCGCTCCGCAGCCTCGGCCGCCCTCGTTTCAGCTCCATCAAGGCCTGTTCCATGAGCCCCTGTTCCGCGAGTCCGGCAAGCAGGGCGTCCTCCGGAGGGCAATCGCCCTTCAGGGCTTCCCGGAAGGTCTGGAGGAGCGGGAACCGCCGGGGGGAAGAGGGATCGACCACGTGCATGGATCCAGCATACGACGGCTTCCGGGGCGATTTCCGCAAGGTCTGCTGACATCTCCGGCAACGGGGACGAGGTTGCCTTGGAACACCAAGCAATCATCGGATTGCTGCTTTTTAAGTGCACCGTTCCGGCTGTGCATTTCGGAGTCCCCACCCTGGGCGCGGGCCGTCCAGGTCCGGGGAACCCTCACTGGCCCTGGCGGGAGATCATCCGCTTGGCCTCCCGGCGCAGCAGCTCGGGCACGTTCCGGTCGCTGCTCATGAGCTTGAGGTCGAACTCGTGGATGCGCTTGAGGTTGTTCATCGCGATGGCGAGCGGGGTCTTGGGGTTCTGGACGAGGTTCTTCACGATGGGGTACTTCTTCATCCAGTCGCGGTTCTGCGAGATGATCCTGAGCACCTCGTCGTTGACGGCCCGCATCTGGGCGATGTAGGCCACTTCGCCCTCCGTGATGCGGCCGTTGCGGATGACGTTCACCTGGATCATGCGGTTGGATTCGCGGATCAGCAAGGTGCGCTCCTCCTTGCCGCCCTTGAGGGCCAGGATGATCTTCTGGTTGGTGCGGAGCCGCATGACGCGCTGGGTGAGGGACAGGGAGATCTCCAGCCCCTCGTCGTCGAGGATCGGCTTGGCGGTCTGCTCCCTGGCCGCCTGTTCCTCCGTCAGGTGGTCGTCGAACTCGAGGTTCTCGACCGGGACCGGGAGCTCCGCCCAGGCCTTGTCCAGCTTCCCCGCCTCCACCTCGTCGATGATGGCCAGGCGGTCCTTCGCGACCTCCTCGGGAACCAGCCTGAGGACATCGAAGCGGAATTCGTTCACCCGGCGCTTGATCTTGTACTCGGCCTCGGGGTGGAGCTCCAGGAGGTCCAGGATCGCCGGGCGCTCCATCCACAGCACCTGGTTGTTCAGCGGGATCTCCAGGACGTTCCCGGGCAGGTGCGGGATGGCGCGCTCCAGCCATTCGGAAGTCAGGTTCTCGTGGAGCAGGGCCGTCTCCAGCAGGTCCGTCTCCTTGCGGTTCATCAGGATCAGCCCGAGGGTGTCCGGCGTCTCCACCGGACCCACGATGGCGCTCGCGAGGACGCTCTCGGGCAGGCCTTGGATCGTTTCGAGGGCCTTGGCCGCCAGGGGCGTCTCCTTGAAGACGGCGTGCGCCAGGCAGGTCAGCAGGTCCAGGGGCGGAACGGGCAGGGCGCCCCCGATCAAGGCGTTGGCCAGAGGCTCCGGGAGCTGATTGCCGAGGAATTTCTCTACGAGAGGATTCATCCTCACTCCTCGCTTTCGACTTCGGGCTCGGTCTCGGGAGCCGTGGGAGGTGCGCTTTCGGCGGCAGGCCTGGGCGGCGGCAGGAGGAGCCCGTCGGCGCTGAAGGTTCCGGACCAGGATTCTCCCATGATTTCCGTGTGCTGGATGCGGCGTCCCGCGACCTCGAGTTCGACGACGCCCGCATTGCCCAGGGTCAGGGTGAAGGGCCCCTTGACCCGCAGCCGCCAGGGATCGGAAACGCGCAGGGAATGGGCCAAGGTCCCTTCCGCGTTCTTGATCTGGGCCTCGCACGCATCCATGGCCCGCAGGCTCACCCGGATGCCTTCCTCGGTGACGGGGGCCTCGGGAAGCACTTCCCCCAGCACGGGGTAGGCGCCCTGCGTGGTCGCCGGCCTGTGGAGGGGGGGCGGATTCAGAGGATGGGCCACCTTGACGATGGGGATCTTCGAGCGGAGTCCCCGGCCCGGCACCAGCAGCCAGACGATCACGGCGAGGGAGGCCGCGCTGATGCACCCCATGAGCATGCGTTCCACGAACTCCCGGCGCGGATTCGGAGGCTCCTGCTCGAGCCCTCCCGGGACGGCCTCGAAGGCGTCGCGGTGCTGCTCCAGGTTCAGGCCGACCTTCTCCGCGACCAGCCTCGTCAAGGGCCTTTCCCGGCCAGGAGGGATCTTCCCCCAGTCCCCTGTCTCGATGGCGTTCAGGAGGTGCATGGGCAGCTGGAGCTCCCGCGCGAGGCTTTCCTGCGACATGCCCTTGGCCACCCGGGCCTGGCGAAGCAGTTCTCCGAGTCTCGCCCGGTCGGGTGCGGACTTCACGGCTTCCACCCCACGGGAATTTCCCGGAGGGCCCGTCCGAGCTGTTCCCGCCGGTCGTCCCGGTTGAGGCGCCGGTCGTTCATGGTGCCGCGGTGCGCCAGGGCGTCCCCGAAGGTGTCCTGGAGATCGTCCGGGGTCACGAAAGCCCGTCCCTGCAGCCAGGCTTCCGCCTTGGCCAGGGCCAGCCAGTGCCCGATCGCCCGGGTGGAGCAGAAGCCGCCCTCCTGGCGGACCCTCGCCACCACGCGTTCCGCGTAGTCCAGGACCGCCTCGGACAGGCGCACCTGCTTCACCAGGGTCCGGGCGTCGCGCCAGCCCGCCAGTTCCAGGGCGGGAGCCAGGCCCTCCAGCTTCTCGGATCCCGCTTCCCCCTTCAGGACCAGGCGCTCCGCTTCGGTATCCGGATAACCCAGGTGGACCACGCAGGCGAAGCGGTCCAGCTGGCTCTCCGGGAGCGGGAAGGTGCCCGCGTGGTCCATGGGGTTCTGCGTCGCGATGACGAAGAAGGGATCGGGCAGGGGATAGACGGCGCGGTCCAGGGTGACCTGGCCCTCCACCATCACTTCCAGCAGTGCGCTCTGGGTCTTGGGGCCGATGCGGTTCAGCTCGTCCAGGAGCACGACGTTCGCGAAGACCGGGCCCGCCTGGAACTTGAAGCTGTGGGAAGCGGCGTCCCAGAGGTGCACGCCCAGGAGGTCGGAGGGCAGGAGGTCGTTGGTGCCCTGGATCCGCTGGTAGGTGCCTCCGAGCAGGCGGCTGAGGCCCTTGGCCAGGGTCGTCTTCCCCACGCCGGGCAGATCCTCCAGCAGGAGGTGCCCCCCCGAGAGGAGCACCGCCAGCGCCCGCTGGACCTGGGCTTCCTTGCCCACCACCACCCGGCGGAGGGCGTGGAGGCCCTTGTGCACACGGGCCCGGAGGTGTTCCGCGGATTCTGAGGGGAGAGGCGTTTCCATCATCGGATCCCCAGTGTACTCCGACACGCGCCTAGACTTCGTCCAGGGGGATGCGGCAATCCCGGAGGCGCTGCGCGAAGGCCCTCGGCGTGAGGCCGAGGGATGCCGCCGCCGCGGCCGGGTCCCGGCCGCAGGACGCGAGGGCCCGGCGCAGCAGCGCGGGTTCGGCGGCCCTGGCGAGTTCGGAGAGCATGACTTCCAGGGGGGCGGGCTCCGGCAGCGGGATGCACAGGGTCGCCTCCGGCGCGCCTCCCGGGACGGGGAGAGGCGCCAGGATGGCTCCGGGGGTCGCGCGCAAGGCCTGGGACACGCACCAGGCCAGTTCACGGATGTTCCCCGGCCAGGCTCGCTGGAGCAGGTCGCGCTCGACGGCGCGCTCCACCAGGGGGCACGGCCGGCCGTCCTGGCGCGCGGCGGCCTCCAGGAAGCTCCTGAACAGGGGCAGGACATCCTCCTTCCGGTCCCGCAGGGGAGGCAGGTGGAAACAGAGCACGCCCAGCTTCCACTGCAGGGCTTCCGGGACTTCCTGCAGGGAGCGGGCGCTCCCCATCCAGCGGATGTCCTGCTCCCGCTCGAGGGTCTCGGCCAGGGCCTGGATCCGGCCGGCCGGGAGGCCTTCCAGGTCCGTGAGGCAGACGCTTCCGTGGGCCAGGAGCCTGAGGTGACGTGCGTCGGGCAGGCCGGCTGCGCTGGTGCTCATGAAGGGCCCCTGCGGGTTCCCGATCGCGTGGAGGCGCCTTGCCGCCCGCAGCTTGCCGACGCCCTTCTCGCCGAGGAAGAGAGCCGGGGCCCGGCTGTCCGCGGCCTTCACGAGGGCCCGGTCCAGGTCCTTCATGGCCGGGGAGTGGGCGATCCAGGGCTCCCTCGGATCCGGCGGAGGGGCTTCCACCATCGCGAGCAGGTGCTCCAGGACGGCGTGGAAATGGTCCAGGTCGAAGGGCTTCGGAAGGAATTCGTCGGCGCCGCAGCGCATGGCCTCCACGATGTCCTTGGGCTCGCCGAAGGCGGACATCAGCACGATGCGGATGCCCGGATGCATGCGCTTGGCGCGGCGGAGCAGCTCGATGCCGCTGAAGCCGGGCAGCCTCAGGTCCGTCACCAGCACCTCGAAGGGGCTGCGGGCAAGGGCTTCCAGGGCTTCGCGGGGGTCTCCCACCGCCAGCACCTCCCAGGGGGACCCTGCGAGGGCCTGGACCAGCAGGCGCCGGAAGCTTTCCTTGTCCTCGACGAGCAGGAGGCGCATGGCAATACGCTAGCAGGCTTTCCGGACGGGGATGGCGTCCTTCCCCTTACACTGGCAGTTCCCCTTGCCCGTTGCGGAGGAGGCATGCTCTCGCTCGTCCCCTATGAAGAGAAGCACCTGGAGGCCCTGGCGCGCCTGTTCCCGGCATCGGGGGATCCGGCGTCCCTCTGGCGGGACCTGAACGATTCCGCCCGGGGCCGGGGCTCGCAGGTGGTGGTGGCCGTGGACGATGCGCCCCGCGGCGTCGCGGGCTGGGTGGGCCTCGGGGTGGCGGCCCAGGGCATCCTCTACGGCGCGCCCGTGCTGGCGGCATCGGAGGCTGCCGCGCGCCTGCTCCTGGGGCATCTCGCCGAGCGGGCCCGCGCCCTGGGAGCCCGTCAGCTCAGGGTCAGCCGGTTCCCGGGGGAAGCCGCCAAGGAAACCGCGCTCCTCGACCTGGGCTTCGCCCCTCTGCTGGACATGATCCAGGTGGCGCGGGCCAGCCGAGGCCTCCCGGAGGTTCCCGTGCCGGCCTTCCTCGGCCGCGTGCCCTTCGAGGAGATCGACTGGGATCGGTTCGCCCGGGTCTTCAACACGTGCTTCGCCGGGGTGCCGAACGCGCCTCCGGTCGATGGGGCGGCCAAGCGGGAGGCGTGGGAGGGGCTGGACCGCGAGGCCAGCCAGGTCTGGCGGGACTCGCCGGGACGCTATGCGGCGTGGATCGGGGTGTGCCCGGACGGCCATGTGGACGAAGTCGGCGTCGACGAGTCTCTGCGAGGCCGGCGGATCGCCGCCGCCCTCTACCGGCTGGCCGGAGAATCCGCGGCCAGCCGGGGCGTCGCGAGCCTGTCGGCCCTCCTGGCCAGCACCAACCCGGCCACCCTCCGGCTCCACGAGAGGCTCGGATTCCGGGAGGCCGGTCGGCGGACGGTGTTCGCGCTCGCTATAGCGTGAACGCGAAATCCTCCACGAGGATCCCGGGCAGCAGCGCGCCGCCCAGGGCCCGATGGCCGTAGGTCGAGGTCTCGGGAACCAGGGTGCGCTGGCGGGTGAGACCCGCGAGCTTGTCGCCGAAGAGGTGGTAGATGCTCTCGTCGAAGCGCATGTCCTTGATGGGGGAGACGATCCGGCCGTCCTCGACCCAGAAGCAGGCGAAGCGGGTCATGCCGGTGATGCGTCCCGAGTCGTTGTCGCTCCAGTTGAGGTAGTGGAGGTTGGACAGGTAGAGTCCGGTCCCCACCAGCTCCAGGGCCTTGTCCTCGTCCAGGTCCCCCGCCCCGATGGACGGCGAGCGCACCTCTTCCCCGGCCGGGGCCGCGTTGGAGGCGAGGCCGTACTTCTTCGCGGACCGGGCCGACACGAGCGTGTTCGCGAGCCTGCCCGCCTCGATGAGGGGCAGCAGCCGGGGCGCCACCTCGCCGAGATCGTTGAAGCGCGGCTCGAGGCCCAGGCCGAAGTCCTGATCCAGCCGGAACCGCGGCGAGAGGGACTTGCGGCCGTCGCGCAGGGCGATCCACGAGCTCTCGCCCTCGCGCAGGCCGCGCTCCCCGAGTCCGTTCCACGAGAAGAAGGGGACGACCTCGTTGAGGGCATCGGGGGCGATGTAGACGCGGTACTTGCCCGGCGGGATCACCTTCTCGGGCCTCGCCAGCGCCTCCAGCCGCGAGATGGTGGTGGCCAGGCGGCGGGTGTACTCCCGCGCGTCCCACTCCCGGCCCGCGTAGCCCGACTTGACGGCCTTCCCGTTCGGCAGATAGGTGGAATGGTCCGAGGCGAAGGTTTCCGTGGCGAACCAGTGCCGGGCCCCGGCGCTGCTGGCGGCGCCCCGGCAGACCAGGCCCTGGGCGTGGAGGCCCACGAAATCCGCTCCGGCCTTCGCGATGGCCTCGCCCGGGCCGAGGATCTCGTCGGGGATCCGGTCCGCCTCGGGGAGGCGGCCCTGGAAGACCTCGCGGGAGGTGTCGGAGCAGGCGGGCAGCGTCTGGTAGGGATCCACGGGCAGGAGGGGCGCCTCGCGCCGGGCCCTAGAGAGGGCGGCGGCCGCGAACTCGGCATCCTGGTCCTCGTCCCCCGTCGTCTCGAAGGCGGAGGAGAGGGTCCGCCCGTCCCGGAAGTACTTGATCTGGACGGTGGCCCGGTCCATGTGCCCGATCTGGCGGACCTTCCCCTCGTTGAAGCGCATGAACTCGCTGGACTCGCCCGCGAAGTCGAGGGTCAGGGCCTCTCCCGGAAGGAGTTCCCCGAAGAGCAGGCCGCACGCCTGGTCGAATCTGGCCTCCATGTTCCGCAGGGCGCTCACGCCTCACCTCCGAAGATTTCCACGTCGCGGAAGGCGCACACGGGACTCGCGTGGCCTGTGGTGATCACCTGGTTGGGTTCGCCCTTGCCGCAGTTGGGGGTGCCGAAGATGCCGAAGGAGGAGGCGTCGCCCACCTTGAAGAGGCTGCGCCAGAACCTCGAGGACACGCCCCGGTAGTTGGGATTGCGCACCGTCCCGGCCAGCTTCCCGTCCTCGATGAGGCGGGCGTACTCGCAGCCGAACTGGAACTTGTTGCGGTAGTCGTCGATGGACCAGGAGCGGTTCGCCTCCATGAACACGCCCCGCTCGATGGAGGCGATGATGTCCTCGAAGCGGTCCTTCCCGGGCTCCAGGTTCAGGTTGGCCATGCGGTCGATGGGGGCCCGGAACCAGTCCTGGGCCCGCTGGTTGGCCACACCGGGCTTGTCGGAGCGCCGCTGGCTCTCCAGGGAGCCGAGGGCGCGGACCAGGAGGCCGTTCTTCACGAGGAACTCCTTCCTGGCCGGGTTGCCGATGTCGTCAGCGCCGTAGGAGGCGGCCTCGGTGGGAAGGGTGGGATCGAAGGTGATGTTCATCAGTTCGGAGCCGTACTGCAGGGTCCCGATGTCCTCGAGCTTCACGAACGTCGAGCCCGCGAAGTTCCGCTCGTCGCCAAGAATGCGGTCCAGCTCGAGGGGATGGCCCACGGACTCGTGGATCTGGAGCATCATCTGGTCCGGCGCCAGCACCAGGTCCGCGGTCATGGACGGGCATTCGGGCGCGGAAAGGAGCTCCAGGGCCTGCTCCGCGATCCTGCGGGCCTCGGCCTCGCCCCCGGCGATGTCCAGGAATTCCCAGCCGCCCTGGTTGTTCCGTCCCCGGGGGCCGTTGGCGGACCGGCGCTGGGTGACCGCTCCGTCCCTCGCGATGGCCTGGACTTCGTAGCCCAGGATGTGGAGGTGCTGCTCGAGGGAGGCGCCCGAGGTCGAGACCAGTTCCATCTCGATGTCGCGCGCGTCGATCCCGGCGGCGGCCTGGACGATCTTGCCGGAGATCTGCATGGCCTTCGTGAGCTGGATGGCCTGCCGGGAGAGCAGGTCGGCACCGAAGGCGGCGCGCAGCTTTCTCGGCGTGTCGTAGCGGGCGACCGTGGCGGGTCGGACTTCGAGCCCGAAGGGATGGATCGTCCTCGGGGCGGCCGCCCGCGCCAGGCGCAGGGCCTTCTCCGCCGCGGCCTTCAGGGCGGCCGGTTCCGCCGAGGCGAGCGCCGCGTAGCCGAACTGCCCCTCGTGGAGCACCTCGACCATGTAGCCCTCGTCAACGTAGTCGAAGGCTTCCTCGAACTGGCCGTCCTTCGCCTGGTAGCCCCGTCCCTCGGTCCGCACTCGGCGGAGGCTCGCCCATTCCGCGTCCGGAGGCAGCGCGGATTCCAGAAGGCGTTTCAGGTCTGACGACATCGCTCCTCCCAAGGCTTCCCACCATGCTACCCCATGAGGACCGGTCCCAGCCGCGCCGGGGATATTGAGCTTCTCACCATGCTCCTGGGCGGTCGCGAGTTTGGCAGAATGGAGTTTTCCGGAAGGCTGCGATGACATACCCCCTTGGTTTCGACAACGAACGGTACCTGCGGGAACAGTCCGCCGCCATCCTCGAGCGGATGCACCAGTTCAACGACAAGCTCTACCTGGAGTTCGGCGGGAAGCTGCTCTTCGACCTCCACGCCTCCCGCGTCCTGCCCGGCTTCGATCCCAACGTCAAGATGCGCCTGCTGCAGCAGCTCCGGGAGCAGGCGGACATCATCCTCTGCATCTACGCCGGGGACATCGAGCGGCGGAAGGTGCGGGCCGACTTCGGCATCACCTACGACGCCGACGCCATGAAGCTCATCGACGACCTGGCCGAGCGAGGCCTCAAGGTGACGGCGGTCGTCATCACGCGGTACGCGGACCAGCCCGCCGCGCGGATCTTCAAGAACAAGCTGGAGCGCAGGAACGTGCGGGTCTACACCCACCGCGCCATCCCCGGCTACCCCTCGGACATCGACCGCATCGTCGGCGACGAGGGCTACGGCTCGAACCCGCGCATCGAGACCACCAAGCCGCTCGTGGTGGTCACCGGGCCCGGGCCCGGCAGCGGCAAGCTCGCCACCTGCCTCTCCCAGCTCTACCACGACTACCGCCAGGGCGTAGCGGCGGGCTACGCGAAGTTCGAGACCTTCCCCATCTGGAACCTGCCCCTGAAGCATCCCGTGAACGTCGCCTACGAGGCCGCCACCGCCGAGATGCGCGACGTGAACGTCATCGACCCGCACCACATGGAGGCCTACGGCGCGATGACCGTGAACTACAACCGGGACGTGGAGGCCTTTCCCGTGCTGCGCCTGATCCTCGAGAAGATCACGGGGAAGGAATCGCCCTACAAGTCGCCCACGGACATGGGCGTGAACCGCGCCGGCTTCGGCATCATCGACGACGAGGCCTGCCAGCACGCCTCGAGGCAGGAGATCATCCGCCGGCACTTCCGCTATGCGGGCGAGTACATGATGGGGCTGGTGGACGCGGAGACCGTGGAGCGCTCCGAGCGCCTGATGAAGGCCCACCACCTGGTGGATGTGGACCGTGCCGTGGTGCGGCCGGCCCGGCTGGCCGCTCAGGATGCGGAGGACAAGGCCAGAGGGCACGGCGGGATCTTCTGCGGCGCGGCCCTCGAACTGCACGACGGCAGCATCGTCACGGGCAAGAACAGCCCACTCATGCACGCCGCCTCGAGCCTCGTGCTCAACGTCGTGAAGGTGCTGGCCGGCATCCCGGACGAAAGCCACCTCCTGGATCCCAGCGTCATCGAATCCATCGCCCGTCTGAAGCGGCAGGTCTTCAACAAGGACGTGAGCCTGGACCTGGACGAGACGCTCAACGCCCTGGCCATCAGCGCCGCCACCGACCCTGCGGCCCAGGTGGCGGTAGAGAAGCTGAGGGAACTCCGCGGGTGCGAGGCCCACATGACGCACATCCCCCCGTCCGGCGACGAGGCCGGGCTCCGCGACCTGGGCATCAATCTCACCAGCGATCCCCAGTTCTCCAGCCGCCGCCTGTTCGTGCGGTGAGCTACTCCCCGCAGCCCTCGACGAAAGCCCTCGACTGGGCCGACGCCTGGCCTTCGAAGAGCGTGCCGCCTTCCACGAGGGTGAGCCCCGCCTCGCGAGACCAGCGGGCGAAGGCCGTCTCCTCCTTGTAGATCCACTCCACGGCCCAGCGCAGGGTGGGGCGCGCAGCTTCCAGGAGCTCCGGGAAGGGCCGCGGGTCCCCGGCCTGCATGCCGAGGCTGGTGGCCTGGACCACGCCTACCGGCGCGAGCTGGGCGATCCCGGAGGGGGATCCGGGTTCGGCCCGGGAAGCCCCGAGCCAGGGGCGTCCCTGCTCCCGGAGCACCTCGAAGGTCGTATGGGCGACGCCGCCCGCGCCCAGGACGAGTACCGGGCCGGGGGCGAGCCGGCCCAGCGCCTCCCGGAGGGCGACGGCGTCCGTGTTGGCGCTCTGCCAAGGGAGGCCGGGGGCCCGACGCCAGAGGGTGTTGAGGGGACCCCGCAGGCCGAGCCTCGGGGGAAGGGTTTCCTTCAGGGGGGCGGTCAGGCTGGCGCCGAGGATCCCCAGGCGCTCCAGGGCCTCGCAGGCCTCGTCGGCGCTACCGCAGTCCAGGGGCAGGTAGACCAGATCCTTGAATGCCGCCTGGAAGCGGGCGTTGTGGTAGGCCGGTCCCCTCGAGTGCATCACCGGGGAGCCCAGGACGCCGCACAGCTCGTGGCGTGGATGCAGCTTGTGGAGGCGCCAGGCCCTCAGGGTCGCCAGGGGGAGCTGCCCCGGGGCGGCGGGAGGGCCGTCGTCGGGGGCCGCATAGGTGAAGGCGCCGCCCCAGGCCGCCTGCATGCATCGGCTGGGGACGCCCTTCGGGCCCATGAGGAAGGCCGAGAGCGGGATGCCCCGGTCCCTGGCCCAGGCGAGCGCCGGCTTCAGCCGCGCGTTGTCCGAAAGCCTGCCCGCATGGCCCACCCACTTGTAGGCCTCCCCCTCGGGCAGGGCGGCCAGCCGCGCCTCCAGGTCGAAGACTCCCGGCGGGACGTGGACGGAGCGCAGCAGGCGGACATGGGAGCGGTGGTTCCGGATGGGCTCCGGCACGGCCAGGTCCCACTCCAGGTCGATCCACGCCGGACGGGCCTCCGCCGCCGCCGCCAGGCGGGCGAGCCGATCCTCCTCGCTCCCCTCCCAGGCCCCGCCCTCGCAGGCGCGGCGGTGGGTCACCACGCAGAAGCGCCGCAGGCCCCGGATCATCTCCTCGGGTTCCAGGTCCGGGAAGAGGTCGAGGCGCAGCTCGGGGATCGCCTCCGGGGGCAGGAGGCGCGCCGAGGCCTGGGCCTCGTCCCAGGAGGCGTGGGTGAGGGGAACGACGTAGAAGGGCGGCTGGTTCATGCCAGTTCCAGTTTCGCCGCCTGCCAGGCGGCTTCCAGGGCTTCCAGGTCCTGCTCCTCCCAGCCGCCGTGGGCCAGGGCGAAGGCTTCCACCTTCTCGAAACGCTCCCGGAACCGCCGCATCTGGCGGCGCAGGGCGCGGTCCGGATCCACGCCCTTCTTCCGGGCCCACTGCACCAGACTGAAGAGCACGTCCCCGAACTCGTCCTCGACGCGCTGGGCCTCGCTCTCCGCCTGCAGTTCCTCGATCTCCTCCCGCACCTTGTCCAGCACGCCTTCCAGGTCCGGCCATTCGAAGCCCACCTTGGCGCAGCGCTTGCCGATCTCCAGGGCCTCGTCCATGGGCGAGAGGCTCTTCGCGATCCCGTCCAGCAGATGGGGATCGGTATCGTGGCCCAGCTCCGCCTTCTCGGTCTTCTTGATCGCGGCCCAATTGACGAGGACCTCCTCGGCGCCGTCCACGTCGACGTCCGCGAAGACGTGCGGATGGCGGCGGACGAGCTTGGCCACGATGTCCCGCTCGACGTCGTGGATGTCCCACGCGCCCCGTTCCTGGGCGAGCTGGGCGTGGAAGAGCACCTGGAGCCACAGGTCTCCCAGCTCCTCGCGGAGATGGCGCTCCTTTTCCGCATCGCCCGGCACGTGCGCCGCCAGGGCGTCCAGCACTTCCGCGGCCTCCTCCCGGAGGTAGCGCTCCAGGGTGTGGTGGTCCTGCTTCAGGTCCCAGGGACAGCCATCCCCGGGCTTGCGGAGGGTGGACATCACGGCGCGGAGGGTCTTCGGAGTCATGCCTCCAGTGTAGTGGCCCTGTCCCGGGTCTTTCCAGGCGGCCGGAACCGGGACGAGGCGGTCAGGGCCTCGCCGCGTTCGCGTCGCTCCCGGCCGCCGCCTCCAGGAGCATCCACTGGACCTCGGCCCCGCCCCCGGAAGCATGGGCCTCGCTGTAGTCGCGGGCCTCCGATGCGCGCAGGACGGCCTGCTGGATGGCCAGGTCCTCGCCGTCCACAGGATGGAGAGGTTCCCAGAGGGTCGCGCCCATGGGAATGGAGCCCAGCGTCTCCCGGATGCGGTCCAGGAGGATCTGCGCCCCTTCGAGGCCCGTATGGGGCAGCAGGAGCAGGACCTCCCCCTCGCCCAGGTCCACCAGCAGGTCCTCCCCCCGGAGGGCGGCCGCGATATCCCGCAGCCGCTGCACGGTTTCGGGATCCGGGTCGGCCAGCCAGTGGGCGACGCTCATGGCCTCGCCCCGGCGCTGGGCCAGGTAGAGATGCGCCTTCAGCCAGATCTCCAGGTAGCGGCGGTTGGGCAGCCGCGTGGCCGGGCTCTCCAGGGAGTGGTCCTCCACCACCGCCGCGGTCAGGTCCAGCACGTTGCGCGTGGCCTGGAGATCCGCCCGCAGGGTTTCGCCGTCCAGGGTCCGGGCGAAGAGGGCGGCCACGATCCTGGCGAAGGCCAGTTCGTCCTCCTCCAGGAAGCGGGGACGCACGCTCTGGAGCGACAGGATGCCGAGGCACCGGCCGGCGTGCCGCAGGGGGAAGCCCAGGTAGGTGCGGATTCCGAGCCGTCTCGCGCTGGGGTGCGACACCAGGCTGCGGTCGGCCTCCAGGTCCGGGATGGCCAGCTCCCGGGTCGGGTCGTCCATCACCCGCGGGCCGAAGAACTCGTCGGCCTCGTGAATGGGGTCCTCCGGCCCGACGCGGTCGCCCAGGGCCCACCAGCAGGTCTCGAGGCCCTGGCTGGTGGCGCGGGTGAGGGCCGCCCGGTCCATCCCGAGCTGCCGCAGCAGGAGGTCGAGGCCCTGGATGAGGAACTGGGTTGCATGGGGGAACTCCCGCCCGGCCAGATCGGCCAAGGCCCCCCAGCGGGCATGTCCGGAATGACCAGGTTGCGCACTTGGTAGCACCATGTTTCCCGCCTGACGATGAGAGATGGAAGGATATTGCGGCCGACAGCCCAGCGCCGCAAGCCCCGGCGAGGCGTTCTCCGAAAGAAGGTGTCCCAGCGGTTGGCGTGCGTGAACTGACGAATGTGACCCGGTAGCCTCAGGGGTTACTGGAGGAAGCCGATGGGTGTGAGGAATACGGATCCGCTGCCTGAGGAGGTTGAGCAGTTGCGGCGTCAACTCCAGGAGTGGCGGGAAACGAGGAGGAAATCGGAGCCCCTGCCGTCGTCCATCTGGGATGCAGCAGTGCCGTTGGCGATGCGGTTCGGGATCT
>Ga0209099_1000761_pt1 | contig 36490 bp, 30 predicted proteins | sample AD_JPNHW2_MetaG_FD_184430 | JGI IMG/M metagenome (GOLD analysis project Ga0209099, IMG submission 184430) | Active sludge microbial communities of municipal wastewater-treating anaerobic digesters from Japan - AD_JPNHW2_MetaG (SPAdes) (version 2) | ecosystem: Engineered > Bioreactor > Anaerobic...
ATGATTATTACAACAATCTTGAGCATTGTGGTTTAAATGGAAAAACGCCAAATGAAATGTTAGAATTAAAAGTGACAAATGTGGTTAGTTAAAACATTTCTGGTTTATTCCAACCCGCTTTTTATCTGTCTTCTTTTAGATAAGTTTTTAAGAAATTTTCTTTATATTCAAAAAATCTGTCGTCAATAATAGCCTGTCTGATTTTCTTTACTAGATTTACTATAAAATACAAATTGTGAATAGAAGCAAGAGTACCAGCCAACATTTCTTTGCCATGAAATAAATGCGCAACATAAGCTCGCGTATAATTCTTGCACGTATAGCACTCGCAGTCTTCTTCTATTTTTTCAAAATCATTTCTATATTTAGTATTAGTCATCACCATCTTGCCATACTTTGTATAAACAGTTCCATTTCTGCCCAATCTTGTCGGCAAAACACAGTCAAAAAAATCTACGCCGTTTTCTATTCCCATAAATAAATCTTCTGGCTCGCCAATTCCTAAAAGATGTCTCGGCTTTTCTTCCGGCAAAACTTCATTCACCCATTTCACAGCGCTAGACATATCTTCTTTTGCAAAACTTCCACCGATTCCAAATCCATCAAAATATTTTCCATCAATATTCATATCTGCAATAATCTGCGCAGATTTTTTTCTAAGATCTTCATCTCTTCCACCTTGCACAATTCCAAACAAAGCAATTTCATTTTCATGTTCAGCATTTAGTTTAATATGCTCGCGCAAACTTCTTTCTGCCCACCTGTGCGTTCTGTCTAATGCTTCTGATTGATATTTCAAATCTTCAGCCGGACTTGTACATTCGTCAAAAGCAAAAATAATATCCGCACCCAAATTGTGCTGAATCTGAATTGATTTTTCTGGCGTGATGTAGTGAATAGAACCATCAAGATGCGATTTGAAAGAAACACCGTCGTTTCCAATTTTTGCTAATCTCGGCGCATCAGAATCATCGAATCTTTCTGGAATCATGAGAGACGGATCTGTAATTTTAGTTATTTTAGAAATATCTTTACCGTAAGCCACACCCAAAGAAAAAACCTGAAAACCTCCAGAGTCAGTCATCGTCGGCCCAGACCAATTCATGAATTTCCCAATTCCACCGGCGTCTCGCACAGTTTCATCTCCTGGTTGCAAATATAAGTGATAAGTATTCCCAAGCACAACCTGCGCGCCAGCATCTCTAACTTGTTCAGGATTGAGAGATTTCACAGTCGCCTTCGTACCGACAGTCACAAAAGCCGGAGTTTCTATCACACCATGTGGCGTTTCTAGAATCCCCACGCGACCAAGACTGTTATTTAGTTTTTTCTGGATTTGGAAATTCACTTTTTTAAAAATCCCAATTATTGTGATACTTTTCAAACATACTAAACTGCGATTTATCAAAAGCTCGAATTGGATTATCTACTCGAACATGCCCACCACGTCCTGGCGTAGACAACCACTCTTGATGTCGTTTTGCAATCCATTTTGCAAATATATTTTTAGGAATTAAATAATAATCAGGTTTCTCTTCTTTTCCAACCAAGTCAACAAAAGCAATATAAAAATTATCCTTAGAAACAAGATTCTCTATCCCTTTATTTAATATCCATCCCTGTCTATTACTAATTGACCTAGTTTTAACTTGTATATTAAGAGTTCTATTACCGTTAATAGTAGTAGCAAGAATATCAATATTTGGGGTATTTTTTAAAGTAATAGTAGCAATCCAACCACGTCTGGAAAGCTCAGCTGCAACAAAATATTCTCCTGATGCTCCAGTAATATTATATGTTGATCTACTTTCTTTTTTCTTTTTCATAAACTATTCTGATTTATTAATCTTTGTTCTTCCAAATTCTATTTGATTATCAACAATAAGATGGGCACAAAATATCAAATATGCTATTGAACCTATAATAAACCAATCTAATTTATTTATATAATTAGCAAATACACCGAGAATAACTACAAATAAAAATATTCTAAGTAATTTATAAGATTGTTTCTTTTTCATAATTTAGAAAATTAACTAATAATATTATCTCTCCACCTGCACAAATTTTAATTCTTGAATATTCACAGGACTAACTATCAACGCTTTCTGAAAAGCATCACGCGGATCTGAAATTATAGTTTTCACTGTTCCCAAAACATATGGATAAGCTCCTGGTAAAACGGTCTCTGCGCCTTCGGCTATTACAAAATCTCTCGGCAAAATCAATTCAAAATTTCCTCCTCCACGACCGACAACTTCCATAAAACCACTGTAAGTAGAGCCGGTAATTATCACTTCGGTTCTTTCGCCCGGGCTTGAATACAAAACAACTTTTGATGAATTTGCTTCTGTTTCTGCTATTCTACCAATCGGAATATTTCCCCAAGCAAAAACTCTCTGCCCTTCTGTTATTCCATCGTTTGTGCCCAAGTCTATCAAAACAGAACTATATATAGACTGATTTTTTTGCGATAAAATATTTCCTAGAATTAAATTCGCACTCCATGGTTTTCTATTTAAGATTTCTTTTAGTTTTGTATTTTCATCAAGCACAGAATTATAATTTGCAGTTCTTGCAACTGTCTCCCCTAATTGAGCTTTCAAATCTTTATTTTCAGCAATAATCATTTTTTTGAAACTGATAGCAGAACCAATAGAAGAAAATTTATTTCCTAAATTATTTCCAAAAACTACAACTGGTTTCAAAACTCCATGTGTCGCATAAGAAAATCCTTTAAAAATTTCTGCTCTAAAATAAAACAAAAAGAAAATTACTAAAGCAATTATAAAAACTTTTGTCAGTTTTTTATTTTTATTTTTTTTATCTAGGAGGTAGCTCATTCTGGTGTCTAATTAAAACTTCTTTATAAGATTCAATATCGTCCAAAACTACACCAGTACCACGAGCAACAGCAGACAAAGGATCGTCTACAACATAAACTGGAATTTTCAAAACACTTTGCAAAAGTTGATCAAGTCCAGTAAGCAAAGCACCACCACCAGACAAAGTTATTCCGTCATGCATAATGTCTGAAAGAATTTCTGGCGGAGTTGTTTCGAGAACATCTTTTACTCCTTCAACTAATTCTTTGATTGAACTAGAAAGCGCTTCACGAATATCAGAATCCGTAACAACAACTTCTCTTGGTAAACCAGTAAGCAAATCTCTTCCCCTCACCTCAGTCTCCATGTAATCTCCTTGCATAGCAGTACCGATAGCAAGCTTGATAGCTTCTGCTGTTTTTTCACCAATCAATATTTTGAATTCATCACGCATATATGTGACGATATCATTGTTCAATCTATCACCGGCAACTTTCAAATTTCTAGAACGAACAATTCCACCCAAAGAAATAACAGCAACATCAGTCGTGCCTCCACCCATATCAATAATCATTGAACCAACCGGATCTTTTACTGGGAGTCTAATTCCAATCGCCGCAGCCATTGGTTCTTCAATAAGATGCACTTCTCGCGCACCAGCTGATCTTGCTGCATCATAAACAGCGCGAGTTTCAACATTTGTAGTGCCAGACGGCACGCCAACCAAAACCCTCGGTCTTAACATTTTTTTAGAAATTTTGTCAGCTTTATTTATGAGATAAGAAAGCATTTCTTCTGTCACTTCGAAATCAGAAATCACACCGTCTACAAGCGGTCGCACTGCTTTGATGTGCCCTGGTGTTCTGCCCAACATTTCTTTTGCTTTTGAACCAACAGCAAGAATTTGATTTGTTTTCTGGTTTACCGCAACAACAGATGGCTCGTTTATTACAATTCCGTGCCCTTTCAAATAGACTAGCGTGTTGGCCGTACCCAAATCTATTCCTATATCGTTCGAAAACATTTTGTAAAATTTATCTAGCATTCTTTTTTAAAATTAAATTTATTTTAACAAATCAAATAATTCTTCAGCGTTAATAATTTTTCCTTTTTCTTCATTTCTTTTCTTTATTTCAAATCCACCTTCTTTCAAACTTCTTTCTGAAACTACTACTCTATACGGCATTCCAAGCAAATCGGCATCGGCAAATTTTTCTCCTGCTGAAATATCGGCTCTGTCATCAAACAAAACTTCTATGTTCTTTTTATTTAATTCAGCATAAAGTTTGTCAGCTTCTGTTTTTACATTTTCACTTTCCCCCAAAGAAAGCATGTGCACTTTGAATGGCGCTACGGATTCTGGCCAAATTATGCCTTTGTCATCAGAAAGCGCTTCAACAATAGTTCCCATTAATCTACTTAAACCAATTCCGTAAGATCCCATAATTACCAATTTGTCTTTACCTTTTTCATCTTTATATTTTAGATCAAACGGCGATGAGAATTTTGTTCCCAAAGAAAAAATGTTTCCAACTTCAATTGCTCTTTTTTCTACTAAATTTTCTTTGTTTAAGCCAAGTTGTTCAATAGTTTTGCCATCATAAACTTCTTTATTTATCGCAATTCCTTTTGTCTCGTCTAGATAAATAGTATCTTCTCCAGCGCCAGTAAGAGTTTGAAACTCATGCGAAAACTGCGAAAAAGTTCCACCTGAAGCGAAAGTTATATAAGTAATATGTCCAATACCAACTTTTTTAAAAATATTTTGATAAGCTAATTTTGCTTTTTCATAAAAAGCTTCATGCTCTTTATCGTCTTTTGAAAAAGAATACATTGCTTTCCAATAAAATTCCCTACCTCGCAAAATTCCAGATTTGCTTCTAATTTCATTTCTGAAAATATCTTTGAAGTCATATGGATAAATTGGCAAGTCTTTGTAAGAAGAAATATACTGTTTCAAAATATTTGAATGCGCTTCTTCGTTTGTAAACGATAAACCAACTTCGCCACCGTTTTTTAATTCAGTTTTAAACCAAACGTCAACTTTTTCATCATCCCATCTGTCAGATTTTTCCCAAACTTCTTTACTTTGCATAATAGAAGTTTTTGTTTCTATTCCACCAATACTATTCATTTCTTCTCTGATTATGTTTTCTATTTTTTTCAAAACTTTCAAACCAAGTGGCAAATAAGAATAAACTCCTGCCATTTCTTTGTGAATAAATCCACCTCTGATTAGCAACTCTGCGTTTCTTGCGACTTCGTCTGCTGGGCTTTCTTTCTTGGTTTTAGTAAAAAGTTGTGTTTGTCTCATACAGACCATATTAACCGAAAAAGCTAGATTTTGCAAAACTTTATAAAAAATAAAATTATTTGCAAAAACAGGCCTTTTCTGCTAGAATAAACCTTATGCAAAAAGTAGAAAATTACGAAAATTTGGTGGAGGAAATGTTCAAGGTTGGGGCTCACTATGGCTACTCAAAGACCAGAAGAAACCCTTCAATTTCCCCTTATATTCACACCACAAAAAACAAAACAGATATTATAGACCTTGAGAAAACAGCAGCTATGCTTACAGAAGCTGTTGAATTTGTTAAAAAGTTAGCTTCTCAAAATAAAACTATTCTTTTCGTTGGCACAAAACCAGAAGCAAAAGAAGCAGTAAAAAATGTTGCTGAATCTTTAAATATGCCATACGTTACTGAACGTTGGATTGGAGGAACTTTGAGTAACTTCACAGAAATAAAGAAAAGAATCACAGAATTAGAAAATTACAAAGCTCAAAGTACTACTGGAGAATTAGAAAAATATACAAAGAAAGAAAGACTAGTTTTAGCTAAGAAAATGGAAAAACTAGCTAAATACTATACAGGTCTTCTTGGATTAAAGAAAGCCCCAGATGCTTTGTTTGTAATAGATGCAAAAACTGAACACATTGCCGCAACAGAAGCAAGAAAGTGCAACATCCCAGTTATTGCTGTGACGAACACAGACTCAAATATTAAAGGATTAGAATACCCTATCGTTGCAAACGATTCTTCAATTCCTTCTATTAAATTTTTTAACACACAAATTTCTAACGCTTACAAAGCAGGACAAATGTCTGCTCCAAGTAAGGAATAAAACAAATATATGTCAACAAAAGTAACCACTGAGTTAGTTAAGGAACTTAGAGATGCAACTGGTATCTCTGTAATGCAATGCAAAAAAGCTCTGGAAGAAGCTGATGGAGACATGGATAAAGCATTGGCTATCTTAAAAAAAACTAGTTCAGAAATAGCTCTCAAAAAAGCTGACCGTCAATTGAACAGCGGATCAGTTATTGTAAAAAGTGAAGGAAACAAAACAGCCCTCGTTGCTCTACTTTGCGAGACTGATTTCGTTTCAAAAAACCAAGATTTTCTAGATTTACTACAAAAACTAACAGATAAAACATTTACTGACGGAGCTGAAAAAATGAAAGAATCAGCAAAAGAAATAATCGACCAAGTCATTCAAAAAACTGGAGAAAATATTCAGCTTGGTGACGCTTACATAATTGAAGGAAACGTTATCGGAAATTACGTACACAACAACAAAGTAGCTGTAGTTGTGAGTCTAGAAGGCGGAAATCAAGATTTGGCAAAAGACATTGCTATGCACATAGCTGCCATGAAACCTGAATACATTACAGCAGAAGAAATTCCAACTGAAGCAAAACAAACAATGCAAGAAGTTTTCATGAAGGAAGTAGAAAACGTAGATAAACCTGAAGAAATAAAGAAAAAAATGCTAGAAGGTAAAATATCTACATATTTCAAAGAGAAAACTTTGATGGATCAAGCTTTTATTAAGAATCCGGAAGACACTATCAGCAAACTACTAGAAAAGAATGGAGCAAAAATAAAAGAAGTTAAGCGTTATTCAATTTAACTTAACCTAAAAATATGCCAATAATTTTAACTTTATTATTCCTTTCGATTGCTGGAATCATTTATATGATTGGGAGCAAGTTAATTTTATTACAAGAAGGTACAATTCCTCCAGCTCAACAAAATTTTCCAATATCTATTCCAGAGCCGCACGAACTTAGAAAAATAGTTAAAAAGAAATTGCACCGATACAGTTTTATTGCTCTTGTTATCATAATCAGAATTTACGTTATTACTTCACACTTCTTGAAAATACAATTTAAGAAGTTATGGAAAATAATAAGAACAAAAGTTAATAAGATTTTAGACGGAAGAAAACAGCACCATCAACAAACGAAAGAAGCATCTGCTTTTTTAAAAAAAATATCAGACTACAAAAAGAAAGTTCATTACATAACAGAAAAAATTAAAGAAGAAGAAGGCATCGAATAGTTAGTGCAAAGTGAAATAGTGAAATTTAGTAAAAACTTGTTTTCCTATATAAATATGCTATATTAGTTAAACAAGTTTAATAAGCCGCCTTAGCTCAGTTGGTAGAGCAACGCTTTTGTAAAGCGAAGGTCCTCAGTTCGAATCTGAGAGGCGGCTCAATAAATAAAAAGCCCTAAAATTTTAGGGCTTTTTATTTATTTATTTATTTTTAGAATCTACTACATCTTCTGGTTTTGCCTCTTGAAGCTTAAACGAAGCTTTTACTTGTTTTTCTACGTCTTCAATAGACTGAAATCCGGTCATTAAATTGTCATCTATCACAAGTGCTGGCAATGCAGTGTCTTTGATTTTATAAATACTTAGCATAGCTTTCACTGCAGAAAGATCTGTGCTGTAGTCAAAAGAATAAACTCTCAAATCTGGATACTTGTTGCGCAAAGTAGATAGCACTAAACTCTCTTTTTCGCATTCGCTACAGTTCTGTGCTGTTGTATAGAAATACAAAACGAAAGCGGCTTTTTTACCACAACGATTTGATATTTTTTTCATTAACAAATAATCTTTAATCTGTAACAAAGAGTAGTAGTCTTTCAAATAAGTTAGCTCTTCATTTTTTGTACTCAAATTATTTTGTCCCCATTCTATTTTTTGTCCTAATTCAGCCAATTCTCCAGACAAAGCAGAGCCAGAAACATTCTTGCAGGACATTTCAGATAAAAGTGTATACTGAGTTTCTGAAGATAAAATATCAATAGAAATTTTATCTTGCATGCTTTTTAATTGGTTTAATTTTCTATTACTAAAATAATTACTTAAATAAATAGCGGTCAAAAATATACCTAAAGTGATGAAAAACACTATAAGATATCTTTTCCAATCAAATTGTTGTTGTGAATTTTGCATATTTGTTATTTTACCATACCGGCGTCTCTTTTATCTATTTCTTGAGTCCAGCTGGCTTCTTTAGACCTAATTGCGTTAATAATAGCCTTCATAATCCAAAATGGAGCTACGATGCTGTAAATAATCATAAAGTAAAAAATATCAAAAGAAATTCTTGGCTTCCCTTCTACTATTGTTCTTCCTATCAGTAAAGATGTAACAACTGCCGTGTACAAAATAACAGAAATAAATATTATTGTTTTAGTATCAAAAAAGAACAGATCGAAATTTAAAGTATGCCCAGAAAATGTATTCTCAACACCAATAGTTTTAATTTGAACAACTTTTTTAATAATAAAATTAATTAAATTTGTGGCAAGCATTATTAACAAAAATATAACTGAAGCTACTGAAACAAGACCAGATGGAATCGTAAAAAATGCAATCGTTCCAAATTCTTTTTTAAACAAAAGTCTTTTGTAATCCATCGCATTTCTTAAGAAACCATAAATCCATCTTTGTCTCTGTCTGTATAATTTTTTGACAGTATTAGGCGCAACAGTATAAACATAAGCGTCTGGACAATGTTCTATTTTGTAATGATGCTCTTGCATTCTAAGCGCGATCTCCTGATCTTCAGTATTGTGGGCATGACGATATGGGCCTAATTCATCAAAAACTTTTTTTCTAAAAATAGAAAAAGGGCCAGGGGTAACGTGAATACCACCCAAGAAAGCCAACATTTTTTTATTATAAACAGCCATATCGTATTCTGCTTTTTGAGCTCCTTGAATAATATTTTTTGGCTTATCAACAATAATAGACGGCGCAACAGCCATAGTTTCTTTATCTTCAAAATAAGTCATTATTCTTTTCAAAGCTTGCGAATCCACAAATGAGTCAGAATCCAAACAGCCAACAAACGGTGTCTCGAGTCTTTCAAGAGCAAAATTAAGTGCAGTATATTTGCCACCGTTTTCTTTATGAAAAACTTTTACGTTTGGATATTTAGTAAATTCTTGAATTACTTCCCAAGTATTATCTTTACTTCCATCGTCTACAACAATTAAATGCAAATTTTCTTTCGGATAATCCAAAGATAATAAAGATTTTATTGTTCCCCCAATTGTCTTGGATTCGTTATAACACGGCACAATAATAGTTACGTCCGGATATTCTTTGAGTTCAATCGGTGCTTTTCTGACTAGAATTTTCCTCTTATTTTCAAAAAAAGTAAGCAAAAAAAACACTTGCACGTACAAGGATAAAAAAGTAAAAACATAGATTATTCCCGAAAGTATAGTCATATTTACAAGTTAAATTATAACACTTTTAGCCTGAAAACGCAAATTCCCGCCGGTTAGCGGGAATTTGAAAATTCGAGAAACAAATTACATATTTTCTGGCATTTTCTGTTCACTCATACCTGATCCACATGAACAAGTTGAACATTTTTTGCATTTACAAAAAATCATCAACAGTGCGGCAACACCAACTAATACATAAACGATAGCTTCAAGTTTTGGCATTGAGCCCAAGATTGCATTTACTAGATTCCAGTTTTTTCCCAAAAACATTCCAACTCCAACTAGACCCCAATTCAATGCTCCAATTAGCACTAAAACTTTTGCTATTATCTTACAACCACAGTTTTTTCTACACATAAATATAATTTATATTAAAAAATTATTTTTATAAAACCCCATCGACCACCAAAAATCTTAGGGTATTCTTAATCAAATTATACCATCTGCAAATCATGAAAAACAACAAAAAACCCACATAATCTGTGGGTTCTTGTTCCGCCTTTTAAACTAAGCGTAATTTAGTCAAAATAATTCTTTAGTCTAGCTATTTTTTCATGCTGTCTTAATTTTTCATGCACTTTTGCCTCAATCTGTCTAATACGCTCACGAGTAACTCCAAACTCTTCTCCTACTCTTTCCAGAGTATGCTGAATACCATCTGTTAGACCATAACGCATTTCTAAAATTTTTCTTTCTTTTGGATTAAGCTCTTCTAACACAGCTTTAATTTGATCAGAAAGAATTCTTCTTGAAGATTCTTGATCTGGTCGTAAAATTTTATCATCCGGAATAAAGTTTTCTAATGTTGATTTGTCATCATCATCTCCAACTGGTTGCTCTAATGAGACAGTTTCCTGACTAATATTTTCTATCACGTGAATTTTTTCAACTGGCACTCCCATCTCAGTAGCAATTTCTTCAGCTAATGGCTCACGACCCAAATCCTGACTCAATCTTCTGTGTATCTGTTTGTATTTAGAAATAGTTTCAACCATGTGCACTGGAATTCTGATTGTTCTAGACTGGTCAGCCAATGCTCGAGTGATAGACTGTCTAATCCACCAAGTTGCATAAGTAGAAAATTTATAACCTTTTGTCCAATCGAATTTTTCTACAGCTTTAAACAAACCCAAATTTCCTTCTTGAATCAAATCCAATAAAGTCAAATCAGCACTTCTTCCAACATATTTCTTAGCAATAGAAACAACAAGTCTCAAGTTTGCGCGAGCTAACAAATTCTTTGCTTCTTCGTCACCTTTTTCAATTCTTTTTGCAAGTTCTTTTTCATCAGCTGCATAAATAAGCGGATACTGACCAATTTCTTTCAAATACATCTGAATAGAGTCATGAATCCCCTGTTTCATTAATTCTTTTTCATCAAGATCAGCGTCTAGATTTAACAAATTTCCACCTTCCAAAACATCGATTCCAGCCACAGCAAATTTTTCATAAAGTTCATCTAAAAACAGTATATCATTTTCAATATTTGGGAAAGTTTTTAAAACTTCATCATAAGTAATAAAGCCTCTTTTTTTACCTTTTGCAACAATTTCATCTGCCAAACGATTCATTTCTTCTGCCTTTTTTTCAGCTGCAGATAACTTTTTAGCTAGTTCTTTTTTTACTTCTTTTGCCTTTACTATTTTTTGAGGCTTTATTTCTTTAGTTTTTTTTGCAACTTTTACAACTTTTGCTTTGACTGCTTTTTTTGCAACTTTCGCTACTTTTGCTTTGGCTTTTTTTGCAACTTTTTTTGTTTTAACTACAGCTTTTTTGGCTTTTTTTGCAACTTTTACAGTTTTTACTTTAACTGTTTTTTTTGCAACTTTATTCTTTTTTATTTTCTTATCTTTTTTCATATTTTATTTAAATTATTAAGTATTTAAATTATTAAATTAATAAGTCTACAATTTTATTTTTATGTTAAACGACCATTTTTAATTTCTTGAATTTTTTTATTAATATCATTTATTTCTTTTAACACATTCATTGCGTTCGTCTGTTCTTTCTTTTCTTCAAAAATTCTAAGCTCCTGCATTTTCTTTGATAATTTTTCTTTCAGACATTCTTCTTCTAAATTCAAAATCAATTCATCTACTTCTCTATTTAATTTTTCTCCGTTCCCATAAAAAATTTCTGCTTCAAAAATTAAATCTTCTATAGAATCTTTGAAAGTTTCTCGCAGAGAATCTTCAGAAGAATCTAACACAATAGCAGTTTTTTCAAATATTTTTTTTACGTCAATCTTTTGATCTTTTTGAATCTCTTGCCAAAAGATTATGCCCAACAGCCTTTTCTCTATATAATCTTTCTTAAAAATAGTACTACCAGATTTTTTGGCTTCTTCTATCTCTTGCTTTTCATATTTTAATTCTTTTTCAATCTTTTTTAAATCTTCCCTGAGATCATTTTCTGGAATTTGAGTTAAGTCACTAATTTTTTTTATAAAATAAGACTTCTCTATCGCACTATCAATTGCATTAACATAAGGCAAAACTTTCTCTTTTATTTCTCTTCCTGCTTTTCTCAAATCTCCTTTTGTATTTATCAAAACTCTATTAGTCAAAAATTCAATCAAGTGTTTCGAATTTCTAACAACTTCTCGCCAAGCGTCTGGGCCTTTTTTAGATATCAAATCAGCAGGATCAAAACCTTCTTCCATAGAAACCGCTTTTACATCCATACCCAAAGAAAGCGCGATTTTTCCAGCTTTAGCGATAGCGCTAATTCCAGCTTTATCTGAGTCAAAAGCTAATAAAATATTGTTAGACAAACGTAAAATCAAACCCAAACTGGAAACAGCATTTTCTTTTGAAACAGTCGAATCTGACAATGCTGTACCAGAAGTAGCCACAGTATTTCTAAAACCAGCCTGATGTGATAAGGCCAAATCAAACTGGCCTTCTACTAAAATAGAAAAATTATTTTTTCTAATAGAATCTTTGGCTTTGTCTAAGCCGTACAAAACATAAGATTTATTAAAAATTGGAGTATCAGGACTGTTTAAATATTTTGCTGATTTTCCATCATCTTCAAAAAGTCTTCCAGAAAAAGCAATCACTCTTCCACTTGAATCAGCAATCGGAAACACCACTCTACCTCTAAATCTATCATAATAACCTGCTTTATCTGGGACTTTTTTGATAAGCCCAGCTTTTTCTATCTCAGTATCTTTGAAACCTTTACTTGCTAAGAAACCATATAAATCCCTCCATTCGTTTTTGGCAAAACCAAGTCTAAATTCTTTTATCGTTTTTTCTTCGAGTCCCCTAGATTTTAGATAGTCAAAAACTTTTGAATTTTTTGAAAGATTTTCTGAAAAATATTTTGTTGCTTCTTCCATGACGCGGTAAATTTTTTCTTTTTCGCTTTCTTCTTTCGGATTGTAATTTTCTAATGGCACTCCTGCTCTGGCTGCCAAAAGCTTCAACGCCCCCCTAAAGTCTAATCCTTCAAACTCCTGAACAAAAGTGAAAATATCTCCTTTAGCGCCACAGCCAAAACAGTAGTAATTTCCCCTATCTGCAGACACGAAAAAACTAGGCGTTTTTTCATTATGAAAAGGACACCTAGCTTTTAAGTTAGAACCGACTTTTTCCAATTTTATGTAAGAAGAGACTACTTCTTCGATTGAAAGCCTCTCCTTAATTTTTTGGACTGGAGAGTTCATAATTTTTATTCTTTTTCAGCTTCAACTGACTCAACTGATTCTAATGTTTCTGCTTTTTCGTTTCTATTTTTGAAACCAGTTCCAGCTGGAATTAATCTTCCGATAATAACGTTTTCTTTCAAACCTCTCAAATTATCAATTCCGCCTTTTACTGCGTTTTCTATAAGCACCCTGTTAGTATTCTGGAATGAAGCGGCAGACAACCAACTCTTTGTTCTCAAAGAAACTTCTGTAATTCCAAGCGCGATTGTTTCTGCCTTTGCCTCTTTAGCTCCCAACTTAGCAACACGTACATTTTCTTCAATAAGAGCTGAGTTTTCTACAACATCACCAATAGAGAAATTTGTTTCTCCGGCATCTTTGATTCTTCTTCGTGAAAACATTTGTCTTACGATTATTTCAGTGTGTTTTCTAGAAATAGAAGCACTTTGTAATTCGTAAACTTTGTTAATTTCTCTGATAATATATTCTTCTGCCATTTCTTTTCCACCAAATTTGAAAATTTCAGCAATATCGGCAGATCCATCTGTTAGTAATTCTCCTTTCTTAACTCTGTCTCCAGCTTTAACAATAGGAATTCTTCTAAATGTTGCTGTGTATTCTATTTCATTTTTCTTTCCATCGGATTTTGAATCAGACAAAACTTTTATGAAAGTTTCTTTTCCTTCTTTTACTTTTACTTCTATTACTTCTCCATCTGTTTGTGATACGATAGCTGGATTTTTTGGAATTCTTCTTTCAAAAATTTCTTCAACACGAGGAAGACCTGTAGTGATATCTGTTCCAGCCACACCTCCGGCGTGGAAAGTTCTAAGAGTAAGCTGTGTTCCTGGTTCTCCGATAGCTTGCGCTGCGATGATACCAACAGCTTCTCCTAATTTAACCAAATGACTTCTTCCCAAATCCAATCCGTAACATTGCTGACACAAACCATGAACTGTCTTACAAGTAAGCGGTGAGCGAACAAAAACTTCACCAAAACCCGCTCCTTCGATTTCTCGAGATAATTCTTTTGTAACCAAAAGTCCTCTCTTGTATACAACTTTTCCATCTTTGTCTTTCAAATCAGCAGCCAAAATTCTTCCTGTGATATTTTTTGAAAGTGGTATTTCAACTCCAGAAATATTTTCTTTAGTTACCAATTTTCCTTCTTTTGTACCACAATCTTCTTCTGTAATCACAACATCCTGAGAAACGTCTACAAGTCTTCTAGTCAAATATCCGGCTTTTGCTGTGTTCAAAGCTGTATCGGATGCTCCTTTACGTGCTCCGTGAGTTGTAACGAAATATTCTATTGGCGACAAACCTTCTTGGTAAGAAGGAATAATAGGAAATTCTTGAGTAAATCCTTGGTTATTTTGAATCAAACCTTTCATTCCTGTCATTTGCACCAACTGCCCCATAGATCCTCTTGCACCAGAAGTAAACAAATCATAAGTTGAACCATTTTTGTCCAATGATTTTGGAAGTATTTTTTCCAAATCTTTTTTGGCCTTAGTCCATATTTCGATTATTTTTTGATACTTTTCTTCTTCAGAAAGCAATCCTTCTGCCCATTGAGATCTAATTTCTTCTTCTGCTTTCTTACCTACTGCAACAATAGACGCTTTTTCTGGTGGAACATTAACATTGTCTAGTCCCCAAGTGATTCCTGAGACAGTTGCATATTTAAATCCGAAAGCTTTTATTTTGTCTAGAATTGCTGGTGTTTCATCAATGCCATAAACCGCAATAAGCTCATCTACTAAAGATGACAATCTTTTTGAGGTCATTTCATCTGCAATAAAAGCAAAGTCATTTGGCAAAATACTGTTAAATAGCAATTTTCCAACAGTAGTATCAAAAATTTGTCCAGCGTATTTTCTATATTTTGGAGTATCAGTAGCCAAAACTTTTATTTTTGCTCTAAGAGAAATAATTCCGAATTCATAAGCAGTAATAGCTACGTTTGGGCTAGAAAAATATTTTCCTTCTCCTAATTCACCATCAATGTTTTTTGTCATCCAGTAAGATCCCAATACCATGTCTTTACTTGGGTGCACGATTGGGTCTCCGTTTTGTGGCTTCAATAAGTTTTTGTTGGCAGCCATCAAATTCTTTGCTTCAGCTTGTGCTTCTTCTGAAAGTGGCAAATAAACAGCCATCTGGTCTCCGTCGAAGTCTGCGTTGAAAGCAGCACAAACAAGTGGATGCACCTGCACAGCATTTCCTTCAATCAAAACCGGATTAAAAGCCTGAATACCTAATCTGTGCAAAGTTGGTGCACGGTTTAACATTACATATTTACCTTTAATCACTTCTTCAAGAATTGCCCAAACTTCTGGCACTCTTTCTTCTATCAATTTGTTTGCTCCTCTAATATTGAAAGCTAATTCCCCTTCCAAAATTTTTGAAATAACAAACGGTCTGAATAATTCTAGTGCCATATGTTTTGGCAATCCACATTGGTTAAGATTTAACTGTGGTCCAACAACAATTACAGAACGTCCAGAATAGTCTACACGTTTACCAAGCAAGTTTTGTCTAAACAAACCTTGTTTTGATTTCAAGTTGTCAGAAAGAGACTTAAGTGCACGTTTCTGTGATTGACTCATTGCAACACTATCATTTTGCTTTGCAATAGAGTTATCTATCAAGGCATCAACAGCTTCTTGAATTATTCTTTTTTCGTTTCTTAAAATAACATCTGGAGCATTAATTTCTTTTAGCTTCTTCAATCTGTTATTTCTGTTTATTACTCTTCTGTACAAGTCGTTCAAATCAGAAGTTGCATGTCTTCCGCCCTCTAGAGCAACCATTGGTCTCAATACTGGCGGAATAACTGGGATCACAGTTAAGAACATCCATTCTGGCCTAATATCTGCATAGATCATAGATCTGATTAAAGATAATCTTTTCTGTAATTTTTCTCTATCTACAGTACTTGCTTTTTCAAGCATTGTTTCTGTGTGGGCTTTTAATTTATTTAAATCTAAGTTCTTAAAAATAGAATAAATAGCTTCAGCTCCAATACTTGCCTCAAAACATGTTCCGTATTTCAAAGAATAGTTATGGAACATGATTTCGTTCAAAACTTTACCTTCATAAATTTCACCAATTTCTTTTTTAGTATTAGCAAATAAAGTTTTTAATTTTTCTCGAGTTTCTTCGTCTGCTGCATTTTTTACTTTACTCTTGTATTCTTTTTCAAGACTCTGAAGAACTGCCTCTTTTTCATCTTCGTGAACTTTGGTAATAATATATCCAGCAAAGTAAATAACTTTTTCTAAATCAGCAACTGAAATATTCAAAAGGGTACTCATTCTGGATGGCACACCTCTCAAGAACCAAATATGCGCAACGGGAGTTGCAAGTTCAATGTGTCCCATTCTTTCACGGCGAACAATAGAACGTGTTACTTCCACTCCACATTTTTCACAGATTATATCTTTGTATCGAATTCTCTTATATTTTCCACAATAACATTCATAGTCTTTTTCTGGACCGAATATTTTTTCATCAAACAAACCGCCTCTTTCAGAACGTCCTGTTCGATAGTTTATGGTTTCAGGTTTTGTAACCTCACCGTAAGACCATTCTTTGATCTGCTCTGGTGAAGCAAGTCTTAATGCAATTTTATCAAATTCTGTTATATCTAAAGTTTTCATATGTTTTATTTTAAATTATTTTTTAATTTTTACATTTCCTCCTCTTCTGAAAACTTTTCCAGCTTTACATCAAGAGCTAAGCCTCTCAAGTAATTGAGCATTACATTAAATGACGCTGGAGAATTCGGAGATTTGATAGGTTCATTTTTAATAATAGAATCGAATGTCTGAGAACGACCCATAATATCGTCAGACTTAATAGTTAACATTTCACGGAGTGTGTAAGCTGCACCGTAACCCTCCAAAGCCCACACTTCCATTTCTCCGAATCTCTGTCCTCCACCTTGAGCTTTACCTCCAAGTGGTTGCTGAGTGATAAGAGAATAAGGACCGATCGAACGCATGTGAATCTTATCTTCAACCATGTGGTGAAGTTTCAACATATACATGTAGCCAATAGCAACATCTTTCTGGAATTTGTCTCCTGTTCTACCGTCAAACAATTCAACTCTTCCGTTTTCTGGAAAACCTGCTTCTTTCAATTCTGCTTTTACTTCTTCATGTGTTGCCCCCAAGAATGATGGCACGATTGCCTGATAACCCAAAGTATTAGCTGCCAAGCCTAAGTGTATTTCCAAAATCTGTCCCAAGTTCATACGAGACGGCACACCAAGTGGTGACAAAATTATGTCGATTGGAGTTCCATCTGCCATGTATGGCATATCTTCTTCTGGCAAAACAGTTGAAATAACACCCTTGTTTCCGTGACGTCCAGACAACTTGTCTCCAACTGAAATATTTCTAACCTGAGCAACTTCGATAACTATTTTCTTTATGATTCCAACTTCAAGAGTGTGCCCCAAATCTCTAGAAAAAATTTTCACACCGATAACACGTCCACGTTTTCCGTGTTCTACTCTCAAAGAAGTATCTTTCACATCTCTGGCTTTTTCAGCAAAGATTGATCTCAAAAGTCTTTCTTCTGGTGTTAATTCTGTTTCACCTTTTGGAGTAATTTTACCAACTAAAATATCATTTTCTCTAACTTCCGCTCCAACTCTAATTATGCCGTCTTCATCCAAATCTTTTAGTTTCAATTCACCGACATTTGGAATATCACGAGTTGTAATTTCCGGTCCAAGTTTTGTATCGCGAACAGCACATGTAAATTCTTCTACATAGACAGAAGTAAATTTACTCTTTTTTACTAATCTTTCAGAAATAATGATAGCATCTTCGTAGTTTGATCCTGACCATGATAAGAAAGCTACGAAAACATTTTGTCCGATTGAAATTTGACCGTTAACTGTACTTGATGTATCAGCCAAAACATCGCCCTTTTTAACTTTATCTCCAATACTTACAACTGGACGCTGATGAAAAGCTGAGAAGTTGTTGTTTCTCAAAAAGTTTACCAATTCGTAAGTTTTTTCTTTTTTGCCACTAACAATTATTTTTTTGGCATCAACGTAAGCCACTGTTCCTTCTTCTTCTGCTAATACCAATCTTCCTGTATCACGAGCGGCTAGTTCTTCCATTCCTGTTGCAACAAGAGGAGCTTCTGTCAAAACACAAGGCACTGCTTGTTTCTGCATGTTTGATCCCATGAGTGCTCTGTTCGCATCATTGTGTTCTAGAAATGGAATCATAGAAGTCGCAATTGAGAAAGCCTGGTTTGAAGCTACATCAATAAAATCAACTTCGTCTCGAGAGATCATACCAGGTTCTGTTTTTATTCTTGCTGGGACTCTTGCTTCTGTAATTTTTCCAGATTCATCATAAGGAATACCGGCATGCGCAATGTTATACTTTTCTTCTTCTAACGCATTTAGGTAAACAAATTCGCCAGTAATTTTTCCATTTTTAACTTTTATATAAGGTGTTTCGATTATTCCAAAATCATTAATCTTAGAATAAGTAGCCAAGTGCACAATAAGACCAATGTTCGGACCTTCTGGTGTATGAATCGGACAAACTCTTCCGTAGTGTGAAGGATGCACGTCACGAACTTCAAGCCCAGCTCTTTCACGAGTTAGACCTCCTGGTCCTAAAGCAGAAAGCAATCTGATGTGCTCGATTTCTGTAAGCACATTTTCTTGGTTCATAAACTGGGACAATTGGTTTGTTGTAAAGAATTCTTTAATTCTTGCCTGAAGTGGACGCTGGTTGATTATCTGTATTGGCATTGCTGTATCAACATCAATAATAGACATTCTATCTTGAATGTTTCTTTTTATTTGCATGATTCCAGTTCTAATTTTTTGTTGCAACATTTCACCAACAAATCTCACTCTTCTTTGTCCCAAGTGATCAATATCATCAGCTTTGGCTTCTGGGTCATTATTCAAATCAACTATATTTTTTACAACAGAGATCAAATCTTCTTTAGAAATAGTTCTTCGAGCTAATTCTTTCTCGTCCATAGATTTTTCAAATCTCTTATTGAATCTATATCTTCCTACTGGAGACAAGTCATATCTTTCTGACGTAAATAGTGAGTCTATAAATTCTTTTGCGTTGTCAGCTGTTGCAAGATCTCCATCTCTCAAACGTTTATAGATTTCAACATATGCTTCATTTACATTCTTTGATGGATCTTTTGCTAAACAAGTTTTGATAACTTCTTCATAATTTCCTTTAAATTCTTTCAAGATGTCAGCGTCTTCTGTATAACCCATTGCTCGCAAAAGAGAAATAACTGGGAATTTTCTTTTCTTATCAATACGTACGTACATTGCACCATCAGCCTCAGATTCTATTTCAATCCAAACTCCACGTGCGGGAATGATTTTTGCGCCAAAAAATCTTTTTCCTTTATTTTCGGATTCTGTGAAGAAAACTCCGAAAGAACGCGCCAACTGTGGTACGATAACTCTTTCTACTCCGTTTATTATAAAAGTTCCGTGTTCTGTCATAAGAGGAAGTTCTGACATAAAAACTTCTTGCTCTTTCACAGTTCCAAGAATTTTATTTGCTAGTTTTACTCTAACTTTCAAAAGACCCTGATATGATGCTTTATTTCTTTTTGCAGAAATTTCATCATGCTTTGGTTCTTCGATAGAAAATGAAGTGAAATCAAGTTGGAACTTTTTTCCAGAATAATCTTGTATTGGAGAAAATTCTTTCAAAACTTCTTTGATTCCATCTTCAAGCAACCACTTGAATGATTTTACTTGTGGTTCGATTAGATTAGGAAACTCTATTAATGGCTTTTTGTACTTCGAAAAGTACTTCTTTGGGCGCTTGTTTTGCTTATGCATATTTTTGCAAAATATCAAAAACCAAAATTGACCAAAAAGACAAAAAGAAAAACACGAGATTAGTTCTTCTTTTTAACTTTTTTTATATATTTCGGATATTGATTAAATTATTAATAATAAACCAACTAATAATAATCTGAGAATACATCCGAAACTCAATCTGTCTGTTGTTTATAACCTATCAAATTTTTGCTTTTTTGTCAAATGTGTATTAGGGAAAATGACTTTTTAATCCCCCAAATCATACTTTTCCAAATAAGTAGTAAGCTGCCTATTAACTTTAATAAAAGTAGCTCTTCTAGGAAAGTCTTTTAACCTCATTGCGCCGATATAAGTTCCAGTACTTCTTAATGACCCTAACAAATCTTGCAAGAAATTATCTATTGGTCCTTTGTATGGCATCAAAACATGTCTGCCTTCTGACGCTCTGTAATTCCCCTTTTTCCCGTAAAACTCCAACAACGCTTTATTCGAAGAAGAACCAAAATATTCTTTAAATTTTTTTCCATCTTTTTCTATAATCTCTCCTGCACTTTCATCAAATCCAGAAAACATTGAACCGAACATATTAAAATCTGCTCCCCCGCAAAAAGCTTTTGCCACGCAAGATGGATATTGCTGACCACCGTCAGCGATCACCAAACCGTGCCCGCCTTGGCCATTTGATATTCCGTGAGCCGCATCTGCGCATTCTATTACAGCCGAAAGTTGTGGGTAACCAACTCCAGTCATTCTTCTTGTAGTGCAGGCAGAGCCAGGACCAATTCCGATTTTTACAATATCTGCACCAGACAAAATTATCTGCTCTGTCATTTCGTTTGTCACCACATTTCCTGCAATAATAATATGATCAGGACAAAGTGAACGCACTAATTTTATTGCATCTTCAAATCTTTCTAAATATCCATTTGGCACGTCAATACAAATAAAAGAAAAATTATTTATTAAATTATTAGCGATCATTTCTTTAAGCTGCGCTATATCTTCGTCTCTAATTCCTAACGTGTAGGAAACAAAATCTGGGTCGTTAAATTCTTGAAAAAATTTCTTGTAATCTTCTACTTTATAATATTTATGAAAAGTAGTTATTATTTTGTATTTAGATAAAACTTTTGCCATTTCAAAAGTTCCACAAGTCGCCATATTGGAAGTCATAATTGGAATTCCCTTCCAAGTCTTTTTTGAGTGATAAAAGTTAAATTCTCTTTCTAAAACAACATCTTTTCTTGAAGTTAACGTGCTTCTCTTTGGTCTAATCAAAACATCTGCATAATCTAATTTAACATCTTCTTCTATTCTCATATTTTTATAAAAAATAATTAATAATAAACTACTTTTCGACTTTTGAAACTTTTTGCTTTAATTTCCAATTTTCTATTTCTTTATGATTACCAGATAATAAAACTTTTGGCACTCTGTAATTTTTATTTTTATATTTCAAAACTTCTGGTCTGGTGTAAACTTCACTACTAGAAACTCTCTCTTCTTCTAGACTTTCATATTTTCCCAATACACCTTCAATCTGTCTAGAAATACAATCTATCAAGATCATCGCTGGCAATTCTCCACCGGTCAACACATAGTCACCAATAGAAATTTTTTTTGTTTTTAAAATTTTATCAACTCGCACATCTATACCCTCATATCTACCACAGATTAAAATAATATCAGTATATTTTTTAGAAACTTTTTTCGCAAAATCAGTAGTGAATTTTTCTGCACTCGGCACAAAATTAATTATCAGAACTTTGCCTTTTTTATTTTTGTTTATTTTAGAAACTGCTTTTTCAACCGCTTTCAAAACAGGCTCAGCTTTCATCACCATTCCTGGCCCACCACTATATGGCTTGTCATCAACTGGCTTGAAACCAGTTTTATTTTTATCTTTTACAAAATCCCTTGGATTGTAAAACTTAACAGAAATTTTCTTATTTTTTATCGCACGACCAATAATAGACTCGTTCAAATAAGAGTCGAAAATGTCTGGAAAAATTGTAATTATATGAAAATTCATGACAAATTTAGTGTATAAATTTTAAGAAATAAATGCAAATAAAAAAACCCAGAGTAATCTGGGTTTTTAAATTATTCACTATTCCTTATTTGTTCAAACTATTTATCACTGCATTCGTCTTAGGACCAATGATACCATCACCTACTAGCTTGTTGGCTAATTGGAACTTAATGACTGCTTTTTTGGTTAAAGTACCAAAGTAGTTTGTCTCATGTCCTGGTGAACCTGCTCCTGTAGTAGCTACTTGATAACCATGAGTGTTTAAGAACTTTTGGAGTTCTTTTACGTCATTGTTTATCATAGAGTATTTTAGGAGTTTAGTGAAGACAAACAGTGTTGATGTTGAAGTAGTGGTAGGAGTGACAGTTGGAGTAGCGATGTAGCTTGGGGTGTGACCTGCTGCGTAGGAGCCGGTGGAAGTTGTTCTAGCTCTAATAGTATTGATTGTGTAGTTTGCAGAAACGGTTGTTACTGCTGGAGGATTTGAAGCTACATCTGTCCAATCTTTTCCAACTGTGACTATATTAGTCGTATCAGATATTCCTGCTGTTGGAGTAAATGTCGCAGTAAAAACTAGCGGATCTCCTGTTGCAACAACAGAGGAAATTGTTCCGTTTTCAACTGTTACATCTGTGTCTCCAAAATCTACTGGAGCTTCTGAAAAAGTAAATGTTATAGTTGCAGTTTCTCCTACTGTTAAATCATAATCAGACATTGTGATTGCAACAGTTGGAGGAGTAATATCTGGAACTGTGATAGAGCCAGCTCCTGTTATAGAAGCACTTTCGTGATCTACTAGATTTACGGAACCAACTGCTCCCCAAACACCAGGAACTACTGGTGTTTGACTGACGATTGCTAATCGATTAACAGTTGAATCACCTGTTAAATCAGCGGTAACACCATTGGCAACATACAAATCTCCAGCGATATCAAGACCAGCAGATATAGTTTTAATTCCAGAGCCCACTAAATAAAGATTAACATAATCCTCAGTTCTTACTGTTTGATCACCGTTCTTACTATAAAGTACTATATTTCCAGGTGCTGTCGCGACGATGTCTGCACTTATTGTTCCTTTAATATCAAGGGTACAGTTATTAGTATTCGTTAAAATTCCTGCACCAGTCAAGGCAGTAGAAACTGTCAAGTCTCCAATATTACTAATAGTTCCATCAATTATAAGATTTGAAAATTTATTAGTAGTTGTTCCTCCTATGGATTTAAGAAGACCAGTAAAAGTATGGTTGCCAGCTAAAGCGATAAGAGTTCCATTATTTATAAAATTACCACCAAAAGAAATATCTTCCGCTACTTGTTCATTCCAATATCCTCCGGTTAAAACATCAACATCTCCTGTAAAAGTTTTTGTTCCAGTGGTACTAGAAACGATCAAAGACGCATCAGCGCCAATAGAAGTTGCGCCAAGAACAGTCAGATCCGCATCAGCTATATCGAAAGCAGTTGAACCAAGACTATAAAAAATTTGAAGTGTACCATTAATTGTAGTTGTTCCGGGTGACAAGATAACTCCACCTGAAGTATTAGCTACATAAACATGATTGTATCCCGTAGAAGCTCCTAGTATTTGTGAAGTAGCTCCATCTAAAAACAAAGTACTTCCAGTTCCGTCAAACGTTCCCATATTAGTTAATCCAAAATTACCACCTACATAAATAGAACTAGTCCCAGTAGAAGTTAATTTTGCAGTAGACATATCACCTACAAAACTTACGCTATTATCAACATGTATAGTTCCTGTAGAAACAGTAACTTCTGAAGCGCCTAATGCACCACCACCAGTAATAACTAATCCGTCTTTAACAATTAAAATTCCTGTACCAACTGACAAAGTATTATTAATACCTCCTGCTGGAGCACCTAAAACAACATTTTGACTTGAAGAAAGAGTACCACTTCCTGCGATTGTAATTCCAGCTGGTGCAGAATCGTTATTTATACCAACTGAAAGTGCTTCAGCGGCATATCCAGTTGGTATAGTAACTACATAATTTGTGATATAAACAGCATCATCAGCTGTAGGAACACGAGCACCTCCAACATCACAATTCCAAATTGCTCCAACGCTCCAATCTCCAGAAGCCACAGCTGAACAACCAGAAGCTGCTTCTGTTCTGTTTGCCAAACCAAAAGTAAAAGCAAAGACAAACAGAAACATAAAACTAAACAAAACAATCTTCTTTACATTTTTCATAATAAAATTTTTAAATTAATAATAAATTATAATAAACACATAATAAAACACAAATATTATATTTGATTTAATTATAACACTTAATTGATTTCAAAAAAACTCTCTATTTATAATAACTGTTAATAATCAAAAAGACCCAGATTGCTCTGAGTCTTTTTTAAAAACTTTTTCAATTCAAATTATATTCCTTTCAAATCTTCCATAGCCTGGTCAACTGTTTTTGTTGAAGGGCTACTTGCAGGTCTTGTGCTTCCTTCTGGTTCATTGATCTTTAGATTAACGCGAGCGTTATTCTTCATACCAATCACACGAAGAAGTGTACGGATAGCTTTTGCTGTGTTTCCCATTCTTCCTATTATTTTACCCATATCAGCTGGGTTAACAGAAAGACTTATAAGAACACCCATTTCGTCAACAGTACGATCGATTTTTACATCGTTCGGATTGTCAACTAGAGCTTTTACAACGTACTCTAAGAACACCTTGTCAGTCTCTTGCATATTTAGTGTATTTCAGTCTTACTTTATAATTTTTTCCTCGCAGTTTCCCGACTAAACTGCTTATATCAGAATTATATAAAATTATTTTTTAGCTTTCAACTCTTTTCTCTTTAGAGTAGGCTTTTTCTTAGATAAAACGTTTTTCTTTTTACCTTCAATAAGTTTTTGGTGAACTAGAAAGTTATGCATTGTATCAGAAACTTTCGCTCCTTTTGAAATCCAATATTTGATTCTTTCTGCATCAAACTTAGTCTCACCAGCTTTTGGATTGTATGTCCCAACTATTTCCAAAAACCTTCCACTTTTTGTACTGTTTTTAGAATCAGTCAAAACGGCTCTAAAAGACGGGTCGTTTTTTCTTCCTATTCTTTGTAATCTAATTTTTAACATACTGATTATATTAACATAAACATTCTAAAAAGCAACTTTATCTTGTTATTTTATGCTATATTTAATATGTATTAATATTATTTAAATAAATGCGAAAACACTACAAAAACAGAAGAGGTGCTCAGAAAATAAACAAAAAACAATCTAAACAAACAAAACAAACATTTGAGGGTATTATTTCAGTAAATACGAAAGGCACTGGTTATGTAACTATTGAGAAAAAAGAGGCAGACGTAGAGATAGATTCTAGATTTTTAAACACTGCGCTAAATGGCGATACTGTTCAGATAGAAATTTTATCTCAAAAAAGAGGGCAAGAAACTGGTAGAGTTCTAAAAATAATCTCACGCGCAAAAGAAAACTTTGTTGGAATTCTAGCACAGAAAGAAAATAAAATATTTTTGATCCCAGATGACATAAAAATGTACGCGGACATTTTTGTTAATCCAGAAAAATTAAAAGGCGCAAAAATTGGAGAAAAAGTTTTAGTTAAAATAACAAGTTGGGAAAAAGAACAAGAAAATCCAACTGGCGAAATTTTAAAAGTCATCGGAAAAGCTGGAAAAAACGAAACAGAGATGCAGGCAATCGCGCTCGAAAAAGGCTTTGACTCTTCCCTACCAAATTCTGTAGAATCTGAAGCTGAAAGAATTAAAAAAGCTGGCATAAAATCAGAAGATTACGCAAAAAGAAAAGATTTCAGAAAAACTTTAACTTTCACTATCGATCCAGAAGACGCAAAAGATTTTGACGATGCTATTTCTTTCAAAGAATTAGGAAATTCCGAATACGAAATCGGCATACACATTGCTGATGTTTCTAATTATGTAAAAATAGGTAGCGAATTAGATAAAGAAGCAAAAAAACGCACGACTTCTGTTTATCTAGTAGACAGAACAATTCCAATGCTGCCGGAAATTTTATCAAATGACCTATGCTCTCTTGTGCCCAACAAAGACAGACTAACCATGAGCGCAGTTTTTGTTTTGGATAAAAATGCAAAAGTAAAATTCGAATGGTATGGAAAAACTGTAATTCATTCAAGAAAACGTTTTACTTATCAAGAAGCAGAAAAAGCAATTTATGATGAAAAACTCCCATATCACAAAGAGCTAACTATTCTAAACAACTTGGCAAAAAAATTAAACAAAGAACGTTTCGAAAAAGGCGCAATGTCTTTGGACCAAGAAGAAGTAAGATTTGTTTTAGATGAGAATTCTAAGCCTATTAAAGTTATAAAAAAAGTCAGAGGTGATTCTAATAAGTTAATAGAAGAATTAATGTTGTTGGCAAACAAAAAAGTCGCTGAATTAATTTCAAAAAAAACAAAAAAAGAAGGAGTTTTTGTATACAGAGTTCACGATATGCCCAGCAAAGAAAAAATGCATGACTTGCAAACATTTTTACGTGGTATGGGGCACAATCTTGCAACCAAAGACGGCATAATTCCACCAAAAGAAATAAATAAATTATTAGAAAAGTTAACAGGAAAAAACGAAAAAGAAACTATCAGTAAGGCAGTAATCAGATCAATGGCAAAAGCAATTTATTCCACAGAAAATATCGGGCATTACGGTTTAGCTTTTGAATACTACACACATTTCACTTCCCCAATCAGAAGATACCCAGACATTATTGTGCATAGATTTCTGCAGGATTATTTAACTGGGAAAAAAATCGAGAAAGAAAAATTAGAAATGTATGAAAAAATTTCTAAAAAATGTTCGGAACAAGAAAAGAAAGCAACGGACGCAGAACGAACTTCTATAAAATACAAACAAGCAGAATACATGTCAGAAAGAATTGGAAAAGAATTTGATGGCATTGTTAGCGGCATCACAAAATGGGGCATGTACGTTGAAGAAAAAGAAACAAAATGCGAAGGCCTAATCATGTTAAGAAACATGCAAGATGATTTTTATAATTTTGACGAAAAAAGATTTGAACTAATCGGGCAAAAACACAAAAAAAAGTATAAAATAGGAGATAACGTAAAAATCAAAGTTAAGTCGGTAGATTTAGAAAGAAAAAACATAGACTATATTTTGATTTAGTTTTAAAATTAATTAAAAATTATGTACACGACAAGTAGAAGATTCAAATTCTTTGTTATTAGTTTGACGATAACCGGAGTGATCTGGATGTTTTTTAATTTTTTAAGCGCAAATTATGACTCAATACACAATTACAGTTTAGAACCGAATAGAGAAAAAGGCGAAGAATTTTTTTATTTTACAAAAAAGAAAGCTACTCCACCCAAGGTAAGCGCTACAGCATATTTGATTGGTGATTTGGAAACAGGAAAAATTATTCTTGAAAAGAATAAAGATATTATTTATCCAATAGCTTCTGTTTCAAAACTTTTCACCGCAACGATATCTACTGAAAATCAGGAATCCGACAAGATAGCTCAAGTTTCCCAAAAAGCTCTTAATACTTACGGTGAAAACGGAGGTTTTTATTTAGGTGAAAAAATAAAACTTTCTGATTTAACTTATCCCCTACTTCTAGAATCAAGCAATGACGCTGCAGAAATTATCGCTGAAAGTTTTACACGAGATAATTTTATTCAAAAAATGAATGCAAAAGTTCAAGATTTGAAACTTACTTCAACTTCTTTTGCAGACCCAAGCGGACTTTCTGAAAAAAATAAATCTACTGCTTCCGACCTGTTTCAATTTGGGAGATATTTATACATAAATCATCAAGACTTACTGCAATTAACTACTCTAAAAAGTTTTAATAATAAAAAACACACTTGGTTCAACAACAGTCAGTTTCTAGACTTAGATGGATATTTAGGCGGCAAAAGAGGTTACACAGACGAAGCAAAGCAAACGGCACTTTCTGTTTTTTCTCTGCCACTTGGAGGTGAAAATGCGAGAAAAATTGGAATTGCTTTATTACAAAGTCCAGATAGATTAAAAGACACTCAAAATATAGTTAATTATTTAAGAAAAAATGTTTTTTATGGCACAGAAAAAGAAGCAAGCATCGCTTGGACAAAACAAGATCAAAATTTTGTAGAAGAAAAAGAACCAGACTTTGTCACCTTGTTTTTTGGCGGAGACATGATGTTAGACAGAGGTGTAAAAAATTCTGTTATGAAAAACTTCAACGGAGATTATTCCATGATGTTTAAAAATGTAATTCCATTAATTAAAAAAGCTGATATCGCTTTTGCGAATCTAGAAGGTCCAGCTTCAGACCAAGGTCAAGATAGAAGAAATTTGTATTCTTTCAGAATGAATCCATCAGTGATTCCTGTTTTGAAGAGTGCTGGATTTAACGTTCTTTCGATTGCAAACAATCACGCTGGCGACTGGGGTCGCGATGCTTTCGCAGATACGTTAGCTAGATTAAAAGAAAATGAAATTCAATACATTGGCGGAGGTGTAAATTCAACAGAAGCAGAAAATCCGGTAATCATAGAAAAATATGGCATGAAAATCGGCTATCTAGCATTCACAGACGTCGGCCCAGATTGGTTGAAAACAAACGAAACTCAAGCTGGTGTTCTTTTGGCTAATAATCCAAGATTCGCTGAAATAGTAAAAAACGCAGCTACAAAATGCGATTACTTGATAGTATCTTTCCATTTTGGCGAAGAGTATAAAAAAGTACACAATTCTAGACAAGAATATTTAGCGCATTCAGCAATAGACAACGGCGCAAAAATAGTTATCGGCCACCACCCACACGTTTCGCAAGATACAGAAGTTTACAAAGACGGCTTTATCGCATACTCTTTAGGAAACTTTATTTTTGATCAATATTTCTCTCCTGACACAATGCAAGGCATGTTGATAGAAATAAAATTAAATAAAGACGGCAACATGTCTGTTACAAAAAATATTTTGAAACTTTCAAAAGCTTTTCAACCTGAAACTATCATAAAAGGAAAAGAAGAGAAGCTTAAATTAAATTTAGAAAATAAAGAAGCAGAAATAAAAGTGCAATAAAAAACCGTCGCAACTTTCGTCGCGACGGTCTATCCCCAAATATTATTTTTTGTCTTCTATAATCCCTGACAAAATAATAATCCCAAAAACATACATGAACAAAAAACAAATTCCTCCTAGTTCTTCAAATCCTGCTGGCTGGATTTTATATATCAATCCCAGTGATAGCATGTTTGCCACATCACCACTGAAGGAAAAAACACCAGCAATCAAAATAACAACTGGCCAAATAACCATTATTAATGCAATAATAACAGCAATTACAAAAAATGTCTTTTTCATCGTTGTAATTTTTTAGATTAATTTAATATGTGAATTGTCCCAAATCATTAAAATAAATTAATAACTTAAGACAATTCACTATTTATTAAAAATAAAAAATACGAATGTTTTGAATGAACAAAATACTTAAATATCATATCATAGATATATAGAAAAGTCAAGCTTAAATAGCTTGGAAAATAAAGATTATTTAGCAATTGCAGTTGCCTCTTCAAACTTTACAGATAGAAGTTTAGAAGCACCGTCTGCGCCAACCGTGACTCCATAAAGCACGCCTGCACGGGACATAGTCTCTCTGTTGTGAGTCACTACGATAAGTTGTGAATGTTTAGAAAGTTTTTCTATCATATCGCCGTATTTTCTAGAATTTGCTTCATCAAGGGCTGCGTCTGTTTCGTCTAGCACTAGAAAAGGCGGTGGATTTACTTGTGACATAGCAAAAAGAAGTGCGATAGAAGTCAAAGATCTTTCCCCTCCGGATAACGCGTTTAGTTCTTTTACTTTCTTGTGTGGCAAAGAGACATTTATCTCTATTCCCTGTTCTGGAACTTCTTCTTCATCTTCATCTTCCACAACTTGTTCTTCGCCATCTTCTGAAATTTCTATTTTTTTCTTTTTTGTTTCAGTAGTTACAGCAAGACTACCTGTTCCACCATTGAACATAAGCGCAAAAAATTCTTTAAACTCTATATTTATTTTTTCTATGCCTCGTTTAAATTCTTCATCAATTTTTGCTTTCAAATCAGTCATTAGTTTTTTCAAAGATTCCATACTTAACGACAAATCTTCCATTTCTTTAGACAAAAACTGTTCTCGACTAGAAATTTCTTGATATTCTTTCAAAACTTCACTACCACCACCAGCCCCAGCGTCTTCTAGTTTGATTTTGATTCTCTCAATTTTTCTTCTCAATTCTTCTTGAGAAAATCTATCAAACTGATCAGTTATTTCAAAATTTTTATAACCCAAAATATCTGCACCGACTAAGACATTTCCTTCTCTTAATTCATTTTCGAAAGCTTCGTTTTCTTTATTCAAATTTTCTTCTCTAACTGAAACCATCTGCAAAGCAGAATTTAGCTCTTGGTTTTTTACTCTCAAATTGAATTTTTCTCTTTCTTTATTCCTTTCTAGTTCAAGACTAATAGCCATTTTGTTCTTCAAAATAGCAATAGTTTCAGAAATTTTTATTTCTTCATCTTGAATTTCCTGCATCTGGGCCAAAATTTCTTTCTGAGTATTTTTCAACTCTTCTAGATTAGAACTTGATGTCGTTTCTGGTTTAGAACTAGACATAGCAGAATTACTTGAGTTTTTTCGCTCAAAATTCTTTGCAAATCTATCGAGAATATCTTTAATTTTACCCAAAAGTGGCGCAATGTTTTCTAAAACATCCATATACATCGCTTCTTCTAGATACTCGTTTGCTTCTTTGAAAAAAGAATCGAATTCCTCACGTTCAACTAAAATACGAGGATTTTCTTCTGTTTCTGTTTTAATTTCCTGAACAGAACTTCTGCTCTCTTCCATTTCGATCATTCCTTCGATTCTTCCAAGTCTTCTTTCTATTTCACTTTTTGCAATACGAATTTGAGAGATTTTTTCTTCCAATCTCTTTAATTCTTCTCTTTCTTGATTATTTTCTTTCTTTTCTTCAGAATCTTTTTCCTCAGAAATCAAAGCTGTAATACCTGCAATTTCAGTAAGCAAACCATCTTTTTCAACAGCCAAATTTTTCTTTTCTGTTTCAAGATAAAAGTTCTCTTTTTTTAGATATTCATGATAAAGACTAACCAAATTAATCTTCATCTCTTTTGCTTTTTCAAATTTTTCTACTTGTTTTTTTAAGAAATTCAAATGCGGAATTATTTCTCTTCGCAACATGGAAATTTCTTTCATGTTTTCTCCTGTTCTAGCTAATTTTCTTTCTGCTTCTCTTATTTTATATTGATATATTTTCAGGCCCAAAGCATCTTCGATCATTTCTCTTCTTTCTCTGGAAGAAGCATTCAAAATTCTGTCTGCTTCTCCTTGCGAAATTATATGATGGCCAGAAGAACCGATACTTACAGAAGCCAAAAGATTATTAATATCTTTTAGTCTAACTTCTGAGCCGTTTAACATATATTTATTAACGCCATCAGCGTAAACTTCACGAGAAATTGAAATAGTGTCGTAATTTAAATCTACACTTTCGCCAGCTTCATTTGTCATTTTGAAAATTTTATCTCTGTTGTCCAAATGAATAGTTACCGAAGCGCGAGAAGCTTTCGGAAGATTTTTTGAACCTTTAAAGACCAAGTCCGTTCCGGCTTTTCCACGCATTGATTTCATAGACTGTTCTCCCAAAACGAAGCGAAGTGATTCTACTACGTTCGATTTCCCTGATCCGTTTGGACCAACAATACAAACAACTGGACTTTGAAATTCAAGATTAGTTTTTTTGGCAAAAGATTTAAAGCCGTTAATTTCAAGGTTCTTAAGTCGCATATTAATTAATCAAGCCAATTTTTTAATTTTAATGCCGCTTCTGCTGCTTTCTGTTCTGCCTCTTGTTTAGACTTTCCTTTTCCTTCAGCTATTAATTCTGAACCGAAATATATTCCAATAGTAAAATGTTTATCATGATCTGGTCCAGACTCAGCCAAAACTTTATACGCTGGGGTGTACCCAACATACTCTTGAGCTTTTTCTTGAACCAAACTTTTTGAATCTCTCCAAAGTCTTTTTGAAACTATTTCTTCTGTATGCGGCAAAACTACTTTCGTAATAAATTTATTTGCAATTTCATATCCTTGATCAAGATAAACTGCTCCAACGTAAGCTTCAAAAGTATTCGCTAAAATATATTGTCGCGCTTTTCCTTTGTCTTTTGACTCCCCCTTGGAAAGCAACAAGAAATCATTCATACCAAGATCAGAAGCAATATCTGAAATAATTATTGCATTCACCAAAGCAGAACGAAAAGCAGTAAGCTCCCCTTCTGAATTATTTGGATACTTTCTATATAAATAATCTGTAACTACTAATTCCAAAACCGCGTCACCTAGAAATTCTAATCTTTCATTGTGTGACAATCCAACAGAGGGATTTTCGTTAATATAAGAACGGTGAATAAAAGCTTGTTTTAGCAAACCTTTATCCTTAAAAACTATTTTTGTTTTTTTCTCAAATTCTGAAAAATCTATCATAAAAACTTTAAGTTACTTAAATTTTGAAATAATATCTATTGCCTTAGAAATCAAAGGAATGATGTCGTTGTAAATTCTAAGTTCAGGAATTTCTGAAAGCTGAAACCATCTTGCTCCATCTAGTCCACCAGAACTTTCTAATTGCATTTCTCTATATTCACTTTCTGCTAGATAATAAATCACCTGCTTTCTTAGCTTCCCCTTTTCTGGATGTGAAGCAACATATTCATTTTCGCCCAATTTCTCAATTATTTTGATATCAAGGCCAATTTCTTTTTTTATTTCTCTAGCAACCCCATCTTTTGGATCTTCGCTTTCTTCTATGTGTCCTTTTGATAAAGTCCAATAGCCGAATACATCATGCACTAAACCAAAATAAATTTGATTATCTTTTTTTGCAAAAACCAAGGCTCCACCCAATTTTTCTATTGGCAATTTGGTAATATCGACTGGTTCGTTATTTTTTTTCTTTTTACTTTGTTCTTCTTTTCCAGGCTCACCAATTTCTTTGTAAACAGCGCCTAACACTCCGTTTACGAATTTACTAGAATTTTCTCCACCGAAAGTTTTAGCTAATTCGATAGCTTCGTTGATTGCAACTTTAGGTGGAACTTGTTTTCGGTCTCCAAACAAAAGTTCTGTCAGCCCTATTCTTAGAATATTTCTATCAACAACAGAAATTTTGTCCAAAGGCCACTCTGGTGCGGCTTTTTCTATTATTTCATCAATAACAGAACGCTTTTTTAAAACTTGCTCAATCAAAGAAATAACGAAAGCGTCATCTTCCAATCCCGGCGCAAACTCTCTTAAATTTCGCTCGACAGTTGCCTTAATATCAATATTTTCTCCACTATTAAAATCCCACTCAAAAAGCGTCTGGAGAACTATTGATCTTGAAAGGTGCCTATTTGCCATTATTTTTGTTTATAAAAACAAATAAAAAATTATTTATTTCGCTTCAGCTTTTTTTGCTTTTGCCTTCTTCTGCTTCTTTTCTGTCTTCTTCACTAAGTCTAAAACCTTCTTGCCTTTGTACTGGCCACAAACTGAACAAACCATATGAGGTTTCTTTGGGGCACTACAATTACTGCAACTTGTGAAGTTAGTCTTCTTAAGCGCATGATGAGAACGCCTGTTAGCTGTATGCGATTTTGTATGTCTCATTCTTACTACCATACAAATAAGTATACTTTATTTTGATAAAAAAGCAAATTATTGTTTTTTAAAAAATAAATGTTATCATATAAACAGCAGAGATTGTTGCGGCTACCAACCGTAATCCTAAAATTAGGACCGAGAAAATGGCTAATCTGTCAAAATTAAGCAAATAAAAGAGAAAAAAGTTGGGTGGAACCGCGATTAGACTCGCCCCGACAGGAATGGAATATTTTTCATTTTTGTCGGGGCGATTTTATTTTACTTTTTACAAATTAACAAAATATTATTAACAAATATAATAAATTAATAAAGAATACAAAGAATATGGAAACGAACGAAAAAATACATAATGTGAGACATTCTCTTGCGCACTTATTAGCGGCAGCGGTTTTAGAAATTTATCCAGAAACTAAAGTAACAATCGGCCCAGTTATTGAAAACGGATTTTATTATGATTTTGACATGAAGTCCCCTATTTCGGATAAAGATCTGCCAAAAATTGAGAAAAAGATGCGAGAAATTTTGAAAAGCTGGCAAGATTTTAAAGTAGAAGAAAAAACACAAGCAGAAGCGTTAGAATATTTTAGAGATAATGAATACAAAACAGAATTAATAAACGAGATAGCTGATAAAGATGAAAAAATTACTCTTTATACTTTTGGAAACTTTACAGATTTGTGTCGAGGTGGACATTCAAAAAATCCAGCAAAAGAAATTTCTCCAGATAGTTTTAAACTGGATAGAATCGCTGGCGCATATTGGCGAGGAGATGAAAATAACAAAATGCTAACTAGAATTTATGGTTTAGCTTTTGAAACAAAAGAAGAATTAGAAAATTTTATAGCTCAAAGAGAAGAAGCAAAAAAACGTGACCACAAAAAACTTGGACACGAACTTGGTTTATTCACAACTTCTGAATTAATCGGACCAGGATTGCCTCTAATCAAACCAAAAGGAATGATTATCAGAAAAGCTGTTACTGATTTTCTTTGGGACTTACATAAAAATAAGGGCTATTCACAAGTTTGGACACCACACATTGCAAAAGAAAAACTTTATGAAACTTCTGGACACGCAGCAAAATTCGGAGATGAATTATTCAGAGTCCAAGGAAAAGAAGACAAGTTCTTCATGAAGCCAATGAACTGTCCGCATCATATGCAAATATTCGCAGACGACCAGTTCTCTTATCGTGATATGCCGGTAAGATATTTTGAACCAGCAACAGTTTACCGTGATGAAAAATCTGGCCAACTTGGTGGTTTAACTCGTGTTCGTTCTATCACTCAAGACGACGGACATTTATTCTGTAGAAGAGATCAGATAGAAAAAGAAGTCGGAACTATCGTTTCTATCATTAGAGAATTTTTCACAGCTTTTGATATGATGAATAATTATTGGGTTTCTCTTTCTGTACGAGGAAAAGATTTATCAAAATATTTGGGTGACGAAGACGGCTGGAGAGTTGCCGAAGAAGCGCTAGAAAACGCCGCAAAAGAAAATAAATTAAATTACAAAAGAGTCGAAGGAGAAGCCGCTTTTTACGGACCAAAATTGGACTTTATGTTCAAAGATTCTATCGGGCGTGAATGGCAGTTATCTACAATCCAATGCGACTTTAATCTACCAGAAAGATTTGATTTATCTTTCACAAACGAAAAAGGAGAAAAAGAAAGACCGGTTGTGATACACAGAGCAATTTCTGGAAGTCTTGAAAGATTTATGGGAATGATTATTGAACACTACGCCGGAGCCTTCCCTCTTTGGTTGTCACCAACACAAATAGTAATTTTACCAATCAGTGAGAAACAAGTAGATTTTGCAGATGAAATTTATACTGAATTAAAAAATGCAGATGTTAGAGTAGAATTAAATTCTTCAAACGAGTCTCTGGGAAAAAGAATTCGCGCTGCAAAAATGCAAAAAGTGCCACATATTATAGTTATTGGTGATAAAGAAAAAGAATCGGGTAAACTCACAGTAGAAGGTAGAAATGATGAAAAATTAGAAAATATTTCTATCAAAGAATTTATTAAAAAAATAAATGAGCAGATAGAACAGAAAAAATAATTCTAAATAAAAAAATAAGCATAAATTAAAAAGCATTCTGGTTTAAAAAACCAAAATGCTTTACTGTTAAAACTTTTTTAATTTTTTAAAAATGATGTGAATGCACAATTGGAGACAATAAAGTAACTCCAAAATTCTTTAAATTTAAAACAAGAATTTCAGAATTCTTTAAATCATCGACCGGAGCAAAATGATGCCCCGATTTCCTGCAGATATAATCTATAAAAGATTCAATCACAGGGTGATGCGAAATACATAAAACTGTTTTTGCTCCAGTTATTTTTGCTTCTTTTCCGATACCAAACTCAAAACTCATCAAATTAGAATCCCTGCAATTTTCCAAATAAAGCCATTCCCTTTTTTGTGGAACATCTAAACCAAGATTTTTTGAAACGAGCTCAGCTGTCTGTACGGCTCTCCGGATTGGAGAAGTTAGAACAACAACTTGCTTTAGATTATTTTGATCAATGAAATGGGAGTCTCGTAATTTTTGAGAGACAGCTTCTATTTCTGCTCTCCCAAATTCATTTAATTCCCATTTTCCTTTTGGATCAAAACTTGCATGCCGCATTAACAACAAACGATCTAAACTTGATGGTAAACTCATAATTTTGTCCTCCAAAATTTATATATTTTTAAAAAAATTAAATAACGTTTTTATTCCTGTTGGAATATACCACATATGAAAAGATACGTCAATGGATTTTGGTAATGTCTAAACACATTTGGCACTTTTTACTAGACTTAATAAATGAGTATTCATATGCCTAAAAATATACAAGAAGAACGATTAAGGTGGGTTTTGATGGTTACAGAGAATAAGGTTAAATTAAA
>Ga0209099_1000762_pt1 | contig 36484 bp, 28 predicted proteins | sample AD_JPNHW2_MetaG_FD_184430 | JGI IMG/M metagenome (GOLD analysis project Ga0209099, IMG submission 184430) | Active sludge microbial communities of municipal wastewater-treating anaerobic digesters from Japan - AD_JPNHW2_MetaG (SPAdes) (version 2) | ecosystem: Engineered > Bioreactor > Anaerobic...
AAGTTTCCTTTATAGGTAATCTTGTTCAGCTCTTCAAAGGTACTTGGAATGCCAATCAATGGTTGGTTATTGTCCCTTTGTTTTATTTGTGCTAAATCCTTGGCAGATGTTGAAAGTTCTTTGACATCGATAATCATCATAGTTTGCTCAATATCCGGCAATCCGGTCAAACGGCAATTAGTGGCTATACGGGTTTGAGTACCAGTGGTTATAACTAGATTTTTACCTCGAATATCGCTTACAGTTCCTATCACTCTTCCATTAACAATTGCATCGAACTCGTAGTTACGAATGTCAGGAATAATATATGCAAGCGTATTTGATTTTATGAATGAATTATCAAATTTGACATCTAGTTTTACCTCTTGAAGAAAATGGCTCATCTTATCCATTCCATCAAAAGTCATGTGTAGATAGGGGAGCTGAAGAGTTGAACCTGCGGCTTTAATCCTTAGCTTGTCAAAGTTTAAATGTTTATCACATAAGCTGAATTCAGCTCTTAGTTTATCAATTTTAAAACCACTTTTCTCTACACCACTCAAACTATTTATTAGCATAGCAACGGTATCCCCGCTAATATTTAGGTTGCGAACATCAATATTTAAGTCTTTTACATCAAGATCCTCGAAATTTATACCATAATCCAATTTCTCTGGTTTATAAGATGACAGCCTAAACCTACTGTTTTCAATGGAGATGTTCTTAAACTCTAATCCAAATGCTTTACCTTCTGAAGTAGTTGCTTTAGTTGTATCGGGTGGTGAAAGATTATTAATAAAATGATCAAGATTTAAGGTACCTGCGGAATCGGCGTAGAAGTTTATTAGCGCATCATCCAAGCCAACCCTGTTTAGCATTAGAATATTTTGATCGGTATTAAACCAAAGGATGGATGCTTTTAGTGTTTTTGCCGAAATAAGTGTGTCTTTATTTATATCCTCAATTAGAACATCCTCGAGCACAATTTTGTTAAAGAGTTGAAAGTTAACCTTCTTAATTGAGATTTTAGTATTTAATTTCTTCTCAATTATGGATGTTACCTTAGAAACGAGTAGGGTTTGGACTTTACCATTCTGTATGATTAGCCATGAAAAAATAATGACCGATAGAATGGTAACTAGAACCCAAACAAATATTTTGACTAATTTTTTGATACTTTTACTCCGTTTTTGGTTTTAATGGTTTGCATAAATCATGCCTAATTGCATCGAAAAATACAAAAAAAAGTAGAGCGAAGTGGTTAAAACAGGCTATAAATCCATATTTCTTTTGTTAAGATAAAAAATATTTCGATGAGTGTAGTTATTCTAGGGATAGAGTCATCATGCGATGATACATCAGCAGCAATTATTCGCGATGGGCATTTGCTGTCGAGTTTGATTAGTAATCAGGATGTTCACCGAACATATGGAGGAGTGGTTCCAGAGCTTGCATCAAGGGCACATCAGGCGAATATCATTCCAGTGGTTGATAGCGCATTGAAAAAAGCTAATATTTCGAAGAATGAAATAAGTGCTGTTGCTTTTACCCGAGGCCCGGGACTTTTGGGCTCACTGCTTGTAGGTACTTCGTTTGCAAAGGGCTTTGCCCTTGCGAAAAACATCCCACTGATCGAGATAAATCACCTTCAAGGACATATTCTTGCTCATTTTATAAAATACGAAGGGGTTGACAAACATCCTTCGTTCCCTTTTCTTTGCCTACTTGTTTCTGGGGGTCATACTCAATTAGTGGTTGTACGTGACTTCCTAAACATGGAAATTATAGGTCAAACAATTGATGATGCAGCTGGCGAGGCTTTCGATAAGTGTGCTAAAATAATGGGATTGCCATATCCGGGTGGCCCAGTTATTGATAAACTTGCTTCACAAGGAAACCCCAATGCATTCCAGTTTGCTAAGCCTTTACAGAAAGGTCTCGATTTCAGTTATAGTGGGTTAAAAACATCTTTCCTTTATTTCTTAAGGGATAGGATAGCCGAAACTCCCGATTTTATAGAACAGAATAAGGTTGACTTATGCGCTTCGTTGCAGCACACTATCATTTCAATACTACTTGATAAAGTAGAAAAAGCAGCAAAACAAACAGGTATTAGAGAAATTGCAATTGCAGGAGGTGTGTCAGCAAATTCAGGCCTGCGTGGCGCAATTTCACAACTTGGGGAAAAAAATGGTTGGAATGTTTATATTCCTGAGTTTCGTTTTACAACAGATAACGCTGCAATGATAGCTATAACTGGGTACTATAAATACTTAAACGGAGAGTTTGCTGGACATGATGTTGTTCCTTTGGCTCGATTTCCCCTTTAAGAACCTTGGCTTTTTGAGTTTAATTTGTTGATTTCAGAGTTTAATCGCCTGATTTCTTCAATTAAATTATCTACTTTTTTGTTTGCATTCTCTGATTGAGAGGTAAGAGCATTTTTATCACTTCTTAGTTTTAAAGTATAGTAGCTTAGGTAGAATGTAATTATTATTAACATAGATAGTATAACGAAAAAAATTCTAATGGTGTATACATTATAATTGTAATCTGGATTATAAATAAAATCATCAATGGTTCTATGTTTTTTAATTAATCCCTGTTGAGAAAGTACTTCAACAATATTGAGCCAACGCTCCTTGTTGCAATGGCCAATATCAATAAACTCGGGATTAATTAACTTTCGCATTTCTTCAGCTTCGAAAAGTAAATGTTCGTAAGTTTTTGTTGATTGATATTTTGTAATAATTATGTTGGCAATCTCTTCTGGGTGATCAAGGGCATAGTTCCATCCTTTTAAGCTAGCTTGCCTAAACTTTTTTACCCTTTCAGGGTGTCTCTCAACTTCATTTCTTGTTGTAAATAGACAATCGGAATAAAAGTTTATTCCGTATTCTCTTGGTGTAAAGAGTTTATAGGGTATTCCAAATTTATCAAGGAAGAAGGGTTCATTTGATGTATATATTTCAACTGCATCCACTCTGTTGGCTAATAGATTATTTAGAGAATACGAAGAAGCTAAAGTTTTATACTGATTGGATTTAATACCCTCTTTTAGCAACATTGCAATTATCTCAATTCCAGATTGCTCTTTGTCTATCTCAATTGTTTTACCAAGTAGGTCATTTAAAGTATTTAAATTACTCGAAGATTTTACCAATAAGGAGGACGGGGAGTTTTGAAGAATACAGGCGAGTACTATAATTGGTTCCCCATTCATGTAATGGATTACAAGTTCGGCACCACCAATTCCGTACTGTGCTTTTCCGTTTAATACCTCATCAATTGTTGATTCTGCTTTTACTATTTCTTTAATTTCAACATCTAGTCCTACATCTTTATAGTACCCTTTTTCTAACGCAGCGTAATACCCTGCAAACTGGAACTGATTTTTCCATTTGAGCTGAAGAATTACCTTGTCTTTTTCAATTTTTTTTGCTGAGGTATTAAAGCAAATAAAGCAAGTCAGCAGTAAAAAATAAAATCGAGGATGTAGAGTAAAATAATTAATTAGATGAATCTTATTAAAGGTTTGTTTTATGAAATTTTGCATTGATTATAACCTACTATTTAATTTTCAATTATGAAGTTAATCTTTTAAAATTGAAAAACAGTAAATTGTAAAGAGATATTTTTATTTATATTTTCTTACACCTAGAAACTTGTACTTGAATTGTCTCTACTCTACTTGCAAAACAAGCCCTTTAAGATACTCGCCTTCCGGATGGTAAATATTAATTGGGTGATCGGCAGGTTGAGTAAGCTGGTGTAAAATTTTAACTGATCGTCCGGATATTGCTGATGCTGAAAATACAGCATTTCGAAAATTTTCTTTATTGACAACTTGGGAACAAGAGAAAGTGAATAGTATTCCTCCGGGTTTAAGCCTTCTGATTGCAGTGTTATTTAGCCGTTTATAAGCTTGTAGTGCATTCCTGAGCGCCTCGTTGTGCTTTGCAAATGCAGGTGGATCTAAAACTATTATATCAAAATTCTCCGAAGAACTTTTTAAATATTCAAAAACATCACTGCAATATGACTCGTGTTTTGAGGTTTTACCAAAGTTGAGTTCAACGTTTCTATTTGTAAGGTCAATAGCTTTTTGAGAGCTGTCAACTGTAATTGTTTTTAAAGCACCACCCTTAATTGCATAAACCGAGAATCCCCCTGTGTAACCAAATGTATTAAGTACAGTCTTGCCCTTTGAGTAAGATTGAAGTAAAAGCCTATTCTCGCGTTGATCAATGAAAAAACCCGTTTTTTGCCCTTCAATCCATGATACATCAAAACGATTTCCATGCTCAAGAAGTGGTTCAGCAACTTCGCCTCCAATAATGTACTCATCTTTAGGGTTGAGTTGTGCTTTATAGGGTAGTGTTCCGCTACTTTTATCATATACCGATTTAATAACCCCTTCGTAAAGATCAACAATTATTTCGGCAAGTGTTTGGCGAATTAAGTACATACCAACAGAATGGCATTGCATTACAGCAGTTGAGCCGTAAATATCTACAACAAGCCCGGGCATGTTGTCTCCTTCGCCATGGATTAGGCGATAAATATTTGTACTTTCGTTTTTATATAAACCAAGCGAATCTCTCAAGTTTATTGCATTCGAAACCTTATTCCTCCAAAAATTAGTATCGATATCGACATTGTCAAATGAAATTACCCGAACTGATATTGAGGATGGTTGGTAATGCCCAAGGGCAATAAAACTATCGTTTGAATCAACAACCTCTACAATATCACCTTCAATGGGATTTCCATTAATCTTATGTATTGCACCAGAGAAAATCCAAGGGTGAAACCTTTGCAAAGACTGCTCCTTGCCAGGTTTAAGTTTTATTTTAGTGTATTCCATACTTCTGTTTTGATGGCAGAGATTAGCCCTGTTTCATTTTTTTGTAAATCTCACTGCAAACCCATGCGTCAGTGGCTGCATATTGTAGTTGAGCTTCAGTTAGATGATCGGATTCCCAGTTTGATAGCTGTTGACTTTTTGATACCCTCACATTTAAAACAATTGCAGCAAGCTTACGCACGCTAGTATTCTCAATCCCATTTTCTTTTGCAAATGTTTGTAGATCAATAAACCCTTCAGGTTTAAACGGTTTTATTTTTTGCAATGACTTAATATCATCACGAATAGCAGCTCCAACTTTAACAACTTTTCTATCCTCCAAAAGTTTGATCAAATGGTTTGGTAACCCTAGATTATTTACTCGAATAATAAGTGCAATATCATCTGTGGCAAGTTGTAGTAATGCTACGCCGTTAACCTGCCCTTTCTTAAATGAGGGTTTGGTTTCGGTATCAAAACCTACTATTCTGCTTTTTTGAAGAATGGGTAACCATTTTTCAAGCTCCACCTCACTTTCAATTACCTTTATTTCGTTAGGGAAAGATATTCTTGGAAGCTTAAGTATTTCTTCATTTTCAATTGATTCAGCAAACATCTCAAATCTCCCTATTTAAATCATTCTGCCGCTTTGTAATAAACCAATTACTGGTATCAACCTCGTTTGAATCTTCCTTTTCTTCATCCTCTTTATCCAAATCAATTCCTGAGAAAAGGAGAATGTGCATAGCCCTGATGGAATTAGCAAGCCTGATTCCCCAGTATTCTTTGTAGTTTGATCGACATTCCCAAAGAGCATCGTTCATAATGTCGGCATTACCTGCTTGGTAAAGCATTGTAAAATTCTTTAAATCTTGCCAAATATCCGAAAGGTACTCTGAAATACTGGCCGTGTACTGGCCTTCGCCTTCATCAGCCCTTGGATCGTAGATTTCAAGAAAATCGTCGTTTGCACCAAGTAACTGTTTTAGGTTATTCTGAATGTCGAAGTAGTAATCCTCTGTTACAAATTTCTCATTCTCCTCGTCGAGAATTGGTTCTGTTTCGGGGAGGATTGAGGCTTTATAGTAGAGTAAAGGAAGTAGCTTTTGCGAAGCCGTAATAAACGACTTTCTATTGTGTGTTTTAACGTTTTCAAGGAATGCACAGAACTCTCTTGCAACGGTTACAAACTCTACAACATTTCTACTGTATACGATGCTCTTAATATCCATCTTTATTTTAATAAAGTGCAAATATAGAAAAGATGTTACAGCTTGCCATTTTTGATTGGCAACATTTGAGTAAAATGATACAAGGATTTATTCTAAGATACTCCACCAACTCATTAACCCATCCTCGTTTCTAATAATTTTTTTGTTGTCGAGTAAGAAGTGAATTACCTTAAGGGTTTTGTCGGGATTTTGTTTTATTGAGTCAACAAGATTTTCGATTGTTGTGGGTTTTGTTGAGAGAATATCTTTTATTTTTTCGAGTATTTTGTCGAACTCAATTTTGCTCATATCAAGTTCGTTGCGCGATGTACAAACATCACACTTACCACAGCGGTAGGAATCGTTATCACCAAAGTATTCGAGTAGGTATTGGCTTCTGCATTTAGTAGATTCTGAAGCGTACTTAAGCATTGCGTCAACGCGACTCAGAAACCGTTCCTTACGCAACCTGTAATTTTCGTGGCTTAGTAAAAGGTTTTTCTCATCCAAACGTTCTTCGGTGAAGATAATTAAAGGAGTCTTTTTTCTAGGAATATAATTGATAATTTTCTGTTTACTAAGTTTTTTTAAATTCTCAATCACGGTTTGTAAAGGAATTCCCGAAGCCCTTGCAATGTATGCCTCATCAATATTGATGTATTGGGAGAATACTCCAGCAAAAGCTCTTAAAATCACTTTAATAAACTTGTCCATCTCGGCATTGGCAACCTGATATTTGTAAAGGTCTTGCCGGTTAACGATAAAGATTAATCTGCTTGGGTTGTCAAGTTCATCGGTGAGTTCGATATATCCTTCACGTTCAATGAACTTTAAGGAATTGTAGGCTTTTACTGTATTGAATTTGTAAGTTGAGGCAAAATCCATCAAATTAAAATCGTAAACTTCACCCTTCCCTGCTCCAATGGCAATGTTTAAGAATGATCCAAGCGCTTGATAGGTTCTTTTTATTTCATCGGTTTCGGGGAAGTTAGCTTCAATTCGCTGATCAATTTTCGATTTATCCGAATCGTTGTATAGAAGTATTGCGTAAGCCAAATTCAAATCACGCCCTGCACGTCCTGCTTCCTGAAAATATGCCTCAGGGGAGTCGGGAAGATCGATGTGAATTACAAATCTAACATCGGGTTTGTCGATTCCCATCCCAAAAGCATTGGTAGAGACCATTACACGGGTTTTTCCTTTCTGCCAATCATCCTGACGCACACTTCGCATATCGTTTGAAAGGCCAGCATGGTAGAAATCAGCTGAGATGCCCTCCTTTTTGAGCATAAGAGCAACTTCTTTGGTTTTCTCCCTATTGCGAGCGTAAACGATACCACTACCCGGAATACTATTGATGATTTTTATTAGATACTTGTTCTTATCCTCAACATTTCGAACCAGATACACAAGGTTTTTCCTTTCGAAGCTCATCTTTATAAGGTTCTTTTCCTTGAATTTGAGCCTTTCCTGTATATCGTTTGCAACCTCAGGGGTTGCAGTTGCCGTTAATGCTAAGAATGTGGTGTTTGGAAGTATTGTTTTTAGATCGGCTATCTTTAAATATGAAGGACGAAAATCGTACCCCCACTGCGAGATGCAGTGTGATTCATCAATAGCAATGAGATTGACATTTAGCTTTCGGAGTCTTACTTTGAAAAGTTCAGTGTCTAGTCTTTCGGGAGATAGATAAAGAAATTTGTAGTCGCCGTAAGCGCAATTATCAAGTTCAACTTCAATCTCATGACGGCTCATCCCAGAATGAATAGATGTTGCTTTAATCCCTCGTTTTTTAAGATTCTCAACTTGATCCTTCATTAGAGCAATAAGCGGGGTAATTACAATACAAATCCCTTCTTTGGCAAGTGCTGGAACCTGAAAGGTTATTGATTTTCCACCACCTGTTGGCATAAGCGCAAGCGTATCGTGCCCGTCGAATACCGATTGGATTATCTCCTCTTGTATCGATCGGAAGCTGCTATAACCCCAGTAACGATGTAATATTTGCTCGAATTGATTCAATGTTTTTATGTCTATTGTATTACAAATTTAGGATAATTATGTTGATTCTTTTGGCCGAGTTTTAGGTTGGTATTGATTTTAACTGATTACTAATCAGTTAAAAATTGTTAAGTTTAATACTAATTATGGGGTATTCAATAAGTATCGTTAGGTAAAAATCAATGTTTTATCTTTATTTACAGTTATGCTAGAGGTTGATTGTAGCTTGTGGGTATGGCATTTTTTTGTAACTTGCCGCATTTAAATTAAAACTAGAAAGCATGTCATTTAACGATGAGAAAATTGTAGCCGAGGGGCTTACATTCGACGATGTTTTGCTGGTTCCAGCATACTCAGAGGTTCTGCCTCGTAACGTGGACATCTCCACTAAATTTTCTAGGAATATTGAAATAAAGGCTCCAATTGTTTCTGCCGCTATGGATACTGTCACTGAATCCGCATTGGCGATTTCTATTGCCCGTGAAGGTGGAATAGGTGTGATCCATAAGAATATGAGCATTGAGGATCAGGCTAAGCAGGTTAAAGAGGTGAAACGTGCTGAGAATGGCATGATTTACGAACCTATCACCATTCATCCAAACGAAACTGTAGGTGATGCTTTAAATCTTATGCAGGAGTTTCATATTGGGGGTATTCCTGTTGTGGATGAATCCAATAAACTCATCGGAATTGTAACCAATCGCGATCTTAGATTTCAACAAAATACTCGTCGTCCAATTAAGGAGGTAATGACAAGCGAAGGCTTAATCACTACTTCAAAAACAACAGATCTGAATCATGCAGCGTCAATACTTCAGGAGCATAAAATTGAGAAATTACCTGTGGTAGATGAGGATTTCAAACTTGTTGGTCTTTTAACATATAAGGATATAACCAAAGTAAAGGATAACCCATTCTCAAGTAAGGATAGTAAAGGTCGTTTAAGAGTAGCAGCTGGGGTTGGTGTTACATCTGATACAATGGATAGAGTTTCTGCGCTTTACAAGGTTAAAGTTGATGCTATAGTTATTGATACAGCCCATGGTCATACCAAAGGCGTTGTTGAGATGCTTAAACGAGTTAAGAAAGAGTTTGCAGATATTGATGTAATTGTTGGAAATATTGCTACAGCCGAAGCTGCAATTGCTCTTTACGAGGCTGGAGCTGACGCCGTTAAGGTAGGTATTGGTCCTGGCTCAATTTGTACTACACGTATTATTGCAGGTGTTGGAGTCCCCCAATTAAACGCTATTTACGATGTTGCTAGTGCTTTAAAAGGAAAGAATGTTCCAATTATTGCTGATGGAGGAATAAGGTATTCAGGCGATATCGTTAAGGCTTTAGCAGCCGGTGCTGATTCAATTATGGCGGGCTCGTTGTTCGCTGGAGTTGAGGAATCACCTGGTGAAACCATTATTTTTAACGGTCGAAAATTTAAGTCATACCGTGGAATGGGCTCGATTGAAGCGATGCAGCAAGGATCAAAAGATAGATATTTCCAAGATGTAGAGGATGATATTAAAAAGCTTGTTCCTGAAGGTATCGTTGCTCGTGTTCCTTATAAGGGAACCTTAAAGGAAGTATTTTACCAAATGCTTGGTGGTTTGCGTGCAGGTATGGGTTATTGCGGAGCTGGAAATATTGAAGCCCTAAAGCATGCCAAGTTTGTTAGGATTACACATGCAGGTATGGTTGAAAGTCATCCTCACGATGTTTCAATAACTCGCGAAGCACCAAACTATAGCCGTTAAGTAATTAAATAACTCTAAACTCGTTTATAGGTATAACCAAAATCAAAAATGATGAAGTATCGCCTATTTATTCTTTCAGCCATAATGCTTGGAACAATTGCTGTAAATGCACAGCAAAATAATGATCCTGTTTTACTAACAGTTGGTAATGAAAATGTACCAGCAAGTGAATTCACAAGGATTTACTTGAAAAATAACCAAGCATCAACATTGACAGATAGTAAGTCTGTAGAGGATTACCTGAATTTATTTATAAACTTTAAATTAAAGGTAACAGATGCTTTATCATTAAAACTCGATACCTCTTTGTCCTTCAAAAATGAATTAGCTGGTTATCGACAGCAGCTTGCTCGTCCATATATGGTTGACAAGGAAACCGAGCAAAAACTTATTGCCGAAGCATATGAAAGGATGAAATATGAGGTCAGCGCTAGTCACATTCTTATCGCTGTTCCTGAACGTGCAACACCATCCGATACATTAAAACTATACGAAAAAGCAATTGCAATTAGAAATAGGATAATAAATGGCGAATCTTTTGAGTCCGTTGCAAAAGCAACTAGCGATGATCATTCAGTAACAAATAATAATGGTTTACTAGGATACTTTACCGTTTTTCAAATGGTTTATCCATTTGAGTCGGCTGTTTACAATCTAAAACCAGGTGAAATATCGATGCCTGTGAGAACACGTTTCGGATATCACATTATTAAGTTTAATGATAAACGACTTGCAAAAGGTCAAGTTAAGGTGGCTCATATTATGATTGCCGTTAACAAAGATGCAAACCCTGAGCAGCAAACCAAAGCAAAGGAGAAAATACAGGAAATTTATAAGCAAGTTCAAAATAACGAGGATTTTGGTAAACTAGCGAACCAATTTTCCCAGGATCCAGGCTCGGCAAAGAATAATGGGGAACTTCCTTGGTTAAGTTCAGGAATGATTATCCCTGAGTTCGAACGTGTAGCGTTTGGATTTGATCATGATGGCCAAGTTTCAGAACCATTCCAAACCGTTTATGGCTGGCACATAGCTAAAAGACTTGGCCGAAAAGAAATTGGTACATATGAAGAGATGCAACCTGAGATTAAGAAAAAACTATCGATGGATTCAAGAAGTACCATCTCGATTGAAAAGATGGTTGAAAAGATAAAACGTGAGAATAGCTTCAAAGAGGATACAATTAACCTTTTACCAATAGAGGCATTGCTTGATTCCTCTATCTATAAAGGGAGTTGGAAACGTCCTACCCTAAAGGAAAATAAGGTGATTTTCTCAATTGCAAATCAAAATCACGATCAATCCGAGTTTGTTAATTATCTTATCCAATACCAACAGAAACCGCTTTCTGGGAACTTCCGTTCCATTGCAAAAAAAGCTTATACCGATTGGGTAAATAGAACGGTTTATGATTATCAACAATCAACTCTTGAATTTAAATACCCAGAGTTTAAGTATCTGTTACAGGAATACCACGATGGCATATTGCTATTCAATGTTAGTGATATTAATGTATGGTCAAAGGCTTCGAATGATAGCGTAGGACTTGAGAATTTTTATCAAAAAAATAAAGCAAACTATCGTTGGGGTGAACGTGTACAGTATGCAATCTATTCTTGTACCGATGAAACCTTACTTGGCAAGTTAAATAAGATGGTTTTAACCAGAAAAGCTAAGGGGTTAAAGCCCGAAGACATACTTCTAAAAGTAAATAAACCAAATATTGCTAAAGTTGAAGTTGCTTACAAAGTAGTTAATTCCGATGAACAAGATGTTGTGGGATATAAATCATGGGCCGGAGGTCTTTCTCCCATTTCAAATAACCAAGGAACTTACTCCTTTAAAGAAGTTATAGCTGTAACAAACGGTGATGTAAAAGCATTGGTAGACTGTAAAGGTCAGGTTATAGCAGATTATCAACAGGCACTAGAGGAAGAATGGTTGAAAGTATTACATCAAAAATATCCTGTAATTATTAAACAAGAGGTTTTAAAGTCAATTATTGACACCTTAGGAAAGAAATAGAATATTAAAAAGATAAATAATGAGAAAACGTACATTCTTTTTGAGAAACATAGCTTTAGTTTTGTTATTTGCGATAATACTTTCTTCTTGTTTCAACAAGAGTAGCAAAGAGCAGAAACCTTTAGCTGTTGTTTACGAAAAGTTTCTATATAAATCTGATATAGCCGAAATATTTCCTAAAGGGATAGCTAAAAAGGATAGCATTAAAATGCTAAATGCTTATGTCGATCAATGGGTTCGACATAATCTAATGCTTCGATTATCAGAGGAGAAGTTGAATGATGAGCAGAAAGATGTAACTAAGCAACTTGAGGATTATCGATCATCATTACTTATTTTTAAGTATGAGCAGGAGTATATTAATCATAAACTGGATACTGCCGTTACTGAAGCAGAAGTAAGTTCATTTTACAGTTCCAACATCTCCAATTTCACTCTTAGTGAGACACTTGTTAAGGCACTTTACATTAAAGTACGAAAGGATACCCCTTATTCGTTGAAAATTAAAGAACTGTACAAATCGTATCGAGATGATGATTTGAAAACACTCGATAATATTGCCTATCAGGTTGCCGAAAAGTATGACTATTTTGGTGATAAGTGGCTTCAGTTTAGCGCATTGCAACGTCAGTTTCCTTATCCAATTGAGAACCCTGAGGAGTACTTATCTAATAGGCGAAGCATTGAACTGGAGGATGGAGATTTTCTTTACTTAATCAACATTCGCGATGTTAAGTTTAAGGGTCAAATATCGCCTATGGAATACGAATACGCGAACATTAAAAGCGTTATTTTAAACAAGAGAAAACAAAATTTAATAAATGATCTCGAGAACAAGATTTACAATGATGCTTTGGATCATAAGAAATTTCAGATATTCTAACATAATCATTTAATGCTTTACAATGAAAAATATTACAAGGCTTTTTAAACCTGCGATTTTTGTTCTAGTTTTTACTGTTTCTTTTGCGAAGTTTTCCTATTCGCAAGAGGTTATCGATAAAGTGATTGCAGTTGTTGGTGGCGATATGATACTGTCCTCTGATGTTGAGGGTGAGCTAATGCGGATGAAAATGCAAGGAAATCTTCCTGACGGTGATGTTAAATGCAAATTGTTTGAACAGCTTCTTGTCCAAAAGTTACTTCTGCATCAATCAAAAATTGATAGTATCCAAACTAACGAAGTGGCTATTGAAGGTGAGGTAGATCGAAGGTTAAGGTATTTTATTAATCAGATAGGATCAGAAAAGGCCTTGGAGAACTATTTCCATAAATCAATTTATGTTATAAAAGAAGATCTCCGTGAGGTTATTCGAGAACAACAGCAAACTCAGCAAATGAAGCAAAAAGTTGTTGAGAAAATAACTGTTACTCCTTTAGAGGTTAAGAATTTCTTTAAATCAATACCGTCGGATAGTTTACCAATGATTCCTGAGCAATACGAGTTGCAACAGATTGTGATCTTCCCTCCATCATCTGCCGAAGCCAAGTTCAGGGTAAAGGAGAAACTCCTTGATTTACGTAGCAGAATTCTGAAAGGCGAAAGATTTTCAATGCTTGCAATGGCTTACTCAGAGGATTTGGCTTCAGCAAAAAAAGGTGGGGAGTTAGGATTTTTAACAAGAGAGGAACTTGTTAAGAGTTTTGCTGACGTTGCATTTAGTCTAGCCGAAGGTCAGGTTAGTCAAATTGTTGAGTCGGAGTATGGCTTTCATATTATCCAAATGATTGAAAAGCGAAACAATCAAGTAAACGTAAGACATATACTACTTAAGCCGCAATACACTTCTGATATGATAGTTGAAGCGCAGAATAGGCTTGATAGTATTGCAAAGTTGATTCGAAGCGATAGCTTAACTTTTGAAAAAGCTGCTGCCAAATATTCTGAAGATAAAAAATCAAACCTAAATGGAGGGTTGGTTGTTAATCAGGTTAATAATACCAAACTATTCGAGAAAGAGCAACTTCAACCTTCTGATTATTATGTTATTAAAGATTTAAAGGTTGGCGAAATTAGTTCACCTTTTGAATCTAGAGATGAACACGGTAATGTGATCTTTAAAATTGTTAAGGTTAAAAATATTTTACCATCGCATAAAGCTAACCTAAAGGATGATTATAGCATCATACAAGGGTTAACGAAGGCAAGTCGTGAACAGGACGTTCTATTAAAATGGATTGATGAAAAACAGAAGACAACCTATATTAAGATTGATCCTGAATATAAAAATTGCAATTTTTCTTCAAAAGGTTGGTTTAAGTAAGGTTATAGCATAATTAGTAAAAGTAAATGCTTCATTTTTCTAAATGTTCACTTAAGGGTTTTGCGTTAGCTGTTTCGTTGTTTATTTCAATTTATTCTTTTGCTCAGAAGGAAAAGGTAATACAGGTTGCTGCTGAGTCAATGAGGAATATGGTTAGAGATGAGCAACAGGTTGTTCGCTATTTGGGGAATGTAAAATTGTTGCACGAAGGTGCAATAATGAATTGCGATAGTGCCTACTTAATCAGGAAAGCGAATGTTGTTGAAGCATATGGGCAAATAATTGTAACCAAAGAGGATACAAAACTCTATGGTGATTACCTCTATTATGATGGGAATACATCGCTAGGTAGAGTTACAGGGAAAGAGGTGAAACTAATTCAAAAGGATGCTACCCTTATTACTAATGCCATCAACTTTAATACAAAAGATAATTCTGCATATTTTCTAACTTCGGGAGTACTGACAAATCCGGATAATAAGCTAGAGAGCAAAAGAGGGTACTACTTCTCAAGGGATAAGAAATATAACTTTGCAGGGGATGTTAAAATGGAAGGAAAGGATGGCAGTATTTTTACTGATTCCCTTGAGTACAGCATGGCTGATGAAATAGCATATTTCTTTGGTCCAACAAGGATTTATAACAAGGAGTACTATGTTTACTGCGAAAAGGGGTGGTACAATAAAAAAGGCAAACAATCTAATTTCCTTAACAACGCCTTAATTGAAAAGGGTGGGCAGAAATTATACGGACAAGATATATTTTATGATGAACTTGTTGGTTTTGCAAAACTAACCGGTCAAGTTGCTTTAGTTGATACAACACGGAAGGTTACTATTTATGGTGGGAAAGGTAATTACTGGGATAAGAAAAAAACAGGGGAAATTGTTGATAACCCTTTACTTTTAATGAAAGCGGAAGATGATACCCTGTTTTTAAGAGCCGATAAGTTTTTTCTAAATTCAATTCCGAGTAAAAATAATCCCGATTCATCTGATCGAATTATTAAGGCTATTAGTGAAGTAAGGTTTTTTAAAAAGGATTTACAAGGAACTTGCGATTCACTTTTTTACAATACAAAAGATTCCACTATTAGACTTATTTCTAAACCAATTTTGTGGAATGATAACAACCAAATAACTGCCGATTCTGTTAGTGCTTTCCTTGGCGAAGGAAATAAAATTCGTAGAATGGATTTTAATGGGAGTGCGTTTATTACTTCAAAGGAGGAGGATGTCAAGTTCAATCAGATAAGAGGTAAAAAGATGGTTTCAACCTTTGTTGAAGGGAAACTTGCCAAATTGGATGTTACAGGAAACGGTCAGGTTGTTTATTTTTTACGCGATGAAGGATTAATTACTGCTGTTAATAAGTCCGAAAGTACTAATCTAGTTGCACGGTTAAAGAATGGAAAAATCTCTAAAATATCTTTTATGATAAAACCAGTGTCTACCTTTTATCCAATAAAAAAGGTCGATTACGAGGAGATTACTTTAAAAGGCTTTCAGTGGTTGGATGAAAAACGTCCTAGAGATAAATTTAGTATAATACCTAAGGGTTTAGATCTTGTTTTAACCGATTCAAAACCATGGTTCCGTCACGATATTGTTTCTAAAAACAATTTACAACAATAATCTAGGTTCGGTTAAATCATTATTTTTAACTAACAATACCTTTGTTTAGTCTATAAAATCATATCACATATCTAGTTCGCTTTTAAATAATTATTTATAGCTATTACTTTGTTCTATCAATAACTAAATGTTGATGCGATGAAAAAAGTAATCACATTTTTTGCAATTTGTTTAGTTGCTCAAATAGTTTCTGCGCAGGATGATATTTCACAATCCAAGTGGTTTTCAATACCTGTTATGGCAGATGGAGTTGTTTCGGAGTGGAATCAACCGCTTAACCTTTACGATGCTGGCTCGAAAATTTTTTTTCAGATGGCTAACGATAGCAATAATCTGTATCTATGCTTTCAGGTTCAGGATATTGAAGAACAGATGAGGATTATTTCATCGGGAATGAATGTTGGCCTTCAGATTAAAGCCAAAAAGAAAATAAAAGCATCAATCAAATTTCCCCTTAAGGATGACGAGACTTTAGATATAATAAACCAAGAACCACGAATGTCAAAAAAACCTGACATAAAGGAGATTCGAGGAAGAGTTAAACTAACAAAGACATTAATGGAGATTGAAGGATTCGCAACACCTGATGGAACAATATCTATTAAAGAAAGAGGTAAAATAAATGTAGGAATCGATTGGGATGCTAAAAATGTAATGTGCTACGAGGTTTCTATACCCTTTAACGAGTTATATGGAGAGGGTTTTTTAAGAGATAACCTTAAGGAGGTTGTTACCCTAAAAATTAATATAGATGCTCCTAAAAGGCCAACTATTAATGGAGGTGAGCCCCCAACGGCACACGATGGTGGAGGTGGAGCTGGTGGAAATCCTCCATCAGGAGGAATGAGGCCCGGTGGCGGTATGCGATCTGGAGGTATGGGGCCTCATAGCGATGGACCCAAAGGGAGTGTAACATTTTCGGTACAAGAGTTTAAACAGAAATTTAGGTTAACAATAAAATAATAAGCTAGAGTTTTTCTCTAGCTTATTCTATTGTTGCTATATAACCTTCGTGCTAAGTGTTTGTTTAAAGGTAAATGTGCTTATGACTTTAAAATGAATATCTATTATAAATTAATTCAAACTAAAAATAAATAATTAAATTTGATTTAAAATATGACATTGTCTATGAGTAAAAAAGTGAGATTTATTATAATTTCTTTAGTTTTTTTTAGTCTTTTTGTCGGATGTAAAAAGGAAGAAGAAGAGAAAAAGTTAAGTGTTGATTTGAAAATCACTCCTTATCCAAGTATTAATGATACTAATGCAGGTCCGACTACTATTCCATATTTAGTTTTTAACGTTAAGTTTAATAATGAATATTTTGATCAATATACAGGAAAATATTATAGATTAGTAGTTGATCGTTCGTTTATAACAGATTGTCAGAGTAATAACATATCAAAAGGATATAGTTTTTCTGTAAGTCAAGATACATTAAGGATTATTCCAAGTAATGATTTGCCCTCAAATAGTACATTCAAAATTAATTTGACATATCATATTGAAGTTAAGAATGAAAAAACATATTACTATGAACATTATGTTTATAAAGACCAATTCCAAGTTTTTCAGTATGAAAGTAGTTTTTCAATAGGTGATTATCAGTATTTTGACCCAAATTTTATAGTAACTACTCATCCTGCGAATGGTAGTGAACTTAATTATCTAATGTCTCCATACATAACCTTTAACAAAAGGATTGATGAATTGTACATTAATAATGATATTGATAGAAAATTTAAAGTTTGTATTGATAGTGCTGGGTTATATTCTTCAAGTTTAGAGAGTGTTATGTCAGGACTTGTTTATAGTAGTGCTAAAGATACTTTAAAACTAATTCCAAGTGAACTGTTGGCTACAGGGGGCGAATACAAAATTAAATTGAAGTATCATGTCGAAGTGAAGGACAAAAGTTCCAATACATTCGAGATCTTAAAAAAAGATGGAGTTCCATATTGTGGGAGATTTTTAAGTAGTTTTACAACAAATAGCCTAGCCTATGTAATTGATACTTCCGATATTGAATATGCATATCCCTATCCATACCAATACCATTTCTTAAAAAATGAAACAACTAGAGGTGTTCTTAAGTTAAAAATAAACACAAAATCAGAGCTTTTTAGTAAAGGGAGTAGTTTCATTGTTCGATTCTCTTCTTTAACAGGACAAAGTTGGGATTGCGATGCAACTTATAATATTCAAGAGCGTAAGTTTATTTTTCATATTCCAAATATCAATTTTGAGAATCAGAAAATATATAAGATTGAGTATATTGTATTTAATGATAAAAAGGGTGTGGGAGAGACCTTTTTATCCTACCATTTTAGAACAAGTATGTTCGATACTTTCGAACAGAAATTAGCCTCTATTAATTCAATAGAATATGCTAGATTAAGCATAGGATCTGGCTGTTGGAATGGTTTTGTTAAAATCATTATTAAACATTTTAATATTCAAGAAGGCTTTGATTTCGCAGAAGGTAAAGCATATAGTGGATTAGTCCGGTTCGAAGCTTATAGAGATCCTTCTAGTCCTTGGGTTTATGAAATGTTTCAATTCTATGATTTATTTGAAAAGAGTTCGCTAGATAAGAATTTTAGACCAAGAACGCCTATTCATATTCCTCCGACAAATGCTATAGCATTAAACTCAGATTACATCGTTCCATTATTAAGTGAAGCGCAAATTAATTCTGGAATTGCACCTGATGCAGGAAAGACATTTCAGAGATTAGAATTTAACCTAGTAAGAAATTATACTTGGGATTATTGTTTAATAATGAATGCTGTTTATGCGCTCAAAAACCCTACTTTGAATGATAATCAACTAAAATCAGCTAGTTATACTGGGGTGTACACTGGTTCACCATATAAATTTTATATATATTATAATGCGGGCGATTCAATAACTTATAAAGGGGATTGGGTGGTATATATGCCTTAACATTATATTGTCTGAACAATAAAAAAGCCTGTTAAGGATTTTTTTATTGCTCAACATCCTTCATGGTTAATTGTATCCTTTTGCGGGCAACATCAACCTCAGTAACCTTTACCTTTACATGTTGATGTAGCTTAACCACATCGTTTGGATTAGAAATAAATTTATTTGCCATTTGGGAGATGTGAACTAAGCCATCCTGCTTTACACCAACATCAACAAAGGCTCCAAAATTGGTAATGTTAGTAACAATTCCGGGTAGCACCATGCCGGGAACCAGATCGTCTATTTTATAAATGCCTTCGGCAAACTCAAACACCTTAATTGCCTTTCGAGGGTCGCGGCCAGGTTTGGAAAGTTCTTGGATAATATCGTTAAGTGTGGGTAAGCCAATGCTTTCGGTTACGTACTTTTCGAGTTTAATCTTGCTCCTTATCGATTCATCTTTAAGTAAATCAATTACCTCACAGCCATTGTCCTTAGCCATCTTTTCAACAACATGGTAGCTCTCGGGGTGAACAGCGCTGTTATCGAGAGGATTCTTTGCATCGGGAATTCTCAAAAAGCCTGCACACTGCTCAAAAGCTTTATCTCCTAATCGAGGTATTTTCTTAAGCTGATTTCTGTTAGTAAATGCTCCGTTCTCTTTTCGATAATCAACAATATTTTTAGCAAGTTGTGGACCTAAGCCAGAAACGTAGGTTAGCAAATGCTTACTTGCAGTGTTAATATTTACCCCAACGTGGTTTACGCAGCTCTCTACAACCTGATCAAGTCCATTTTTTAGTTTGGCTTGATCTACATCATGCTGATACTGACCAACGCCAATCGATTTAGGGTCGATTTTTACAAGTTCTGCCAATGGATCAAGCAGCCTACGACCAATAGATACTGCTCCGCGAACAGTTACATCGTAATCCGGAAACTCTTCCCTAGCAACAGATGAAGCAGAGTAAACAGATGCCCCATCCTCACTAACCACGTAAACTCTAACGTCGCGGTTAAATCTTATATGCTTGATAAAACTTTCGGTTTCGCGACTTGCGGTCCCATTTCCGATAGCAATTGCATCAATCTTAAATGTTTCAACAAGCGATGATACCTTGCTCATTGCTTTTCCCGATTCACTTTGTGGTGGGTGAGGGTAGATAGTTTCGTTGTGTAGCAGGTTTCCTTGCTGATCGATACAAACCAGCTTACAGCCAGTTCGGTACCCCGGATCAAGTGCAAGCACCATCTTAGGACCAAGAGGAGGTGATAGTAAAAGTTGACGTAGGTTTTCGGCGAATACCCGAATGGCTTCTTCATCGGCTTTTACTTTTAGTTCGGAAGTGAACTCGTTTTCAATGGATGGTTCAAGCAAACGTTTATAGCTATCCTTAATTGCCATTGTAACCTGCGATTGACATTCACCCGATCCTTTAACCATAAACCTTTCGATTTCTTCTAATAAGTTTTCCTCTGGAGGGGTAATGCTAACCTTTAAGAAACCCTCTTCCTGTCCACGGCGCATAGCCAAGAAACGGTGTGATGCACATCTGCGAATCTCCTCCTCAAAGCTGAAGTAGTCTTTGTACTTTATCCCTTCCTCTTCCTTACCTTTCACAACTTTCGAGTGGATTACTGCGCTCCGTTTGAAATGTCGACGTGCAACATTTCTTGCTTTCTCGTCTTCGTTAACCCATTCAGCAATAATATCCCTAGCCCCCTGAAGTGCATCTTCAACATCCTCAACCTGTTCGTTGAGGAATTTTTCGGCTTTACCGTAGATATCCCTTTCTTGCTGCTTCATGATTAGCTCGGCAAGGGGTTCTAGCCCTTTTTCTTTAGCAATGGTTGCTTTGGTTCTACGTTTTGGTTTGTATGGTAGATAAATATCTTCAAGTTCGGTTGGGTCATAACATTCAATGATCCTTTTTTTGAGATCATCGGTTAGTTTCCCCTGCTCTTCAATTGTGTTTATAACGGTCTCTTTTCGCTTGTCGAGTTCAACATATTTGGAAGATAGATCACGAATATTGGTGATTTGTACTTCGTCCAAATTCCCTGTTTGCTCCTTACGGTAGCGACTTATAAATGGAACAGTTGCCCCATCGTTAAGTAATTTTATTGTATTCGAAACCTGACGCGAGTTTAGGGTTAATTCTTTCGATATTAATTCAATGTGCTTGTTTACATTAACTAAATCCATTTTTTACTTATTTGAATATGCAAAAGAAAAAAATATTTCCATGTTTAATTAAAAAGATAGCGAATAATTATGATTATGTTGATAAATGTTTTGTGTTTTGCTAATATTATGTTTAAATATTCTAAACTGATAATGAGATCTAGTGATAAATATTAACTATAAATGAAAAAATTATACTTTTGTACTGATCATTTTAATCTAATAATTTACTGACAAATGGGAGCATTTCATGCATACGACATCCGAGGGATTTACAATAAGGATTTCAATAAAGACGATGCCTACAAAATTGGATTTTTTCTGGTTGGGCTGCTAAAAACAGATAAGGTTTTGGTAGGTCGCGATTCTCGTGTATCATCCGATGAGATATTCGAGTATTTAACAAATGGTATAACCGATGCTGGTGCCGATGTGTACAACCTCGGTTTAGCAACAACCCCAATGGTTTACTTTGCAACAGCAAAGTATAATTTCAACGCCTCGGTTCAAATAACTGCATCACATAATCCTCGCGAGTATAACGGAATGAAGGTTTCCCGTGAGAATGCCCTTCCTGTTGGTTATGATACTGGGTTGAAGGAGATTGAGAGCAAGATTAAAACCGAGCAGGTTAAGCCAGTTGCTAAAAAAGGGAAGATTATTGATTATAATATTAAGTCAGAATACCTAAAGTTCTTAAATGGATATCGAAGCAATTTTTCTAATCTCAGGGTTGGAATTGATTGCTCAAATGGAATGGCAGCGCTATTAATAAAAGATATTCTTGGCAATGAACCAGTTTACATTTATGATGAGTTAGACGGAACATTCCCAAACCATGAAGCGAACCCACTAGTTCCTGAGAACGTTGTGGATCTTCAGAAATTGGTAAAGGAAAACCAGTGCGATTTGGGTATCATTTTTGACGGGGATGCTGATCGGGTAATGTTTGTTGATGAGAATTCTCGATTTATCTCACCCGATTTAATGATTGCCGTACTTGGACATTACTTCCTCGAGGAGAAAAAGCAAAAAGGAATTGTACTTCAGGATATTCGTACCTCGAAAGCAGTTGGAGAATATCTTGCACCAATGGGTGGTTCTACTCAAACTTGGCGAGTTGGTCGTGCGTTTGCTGCTCCAAAACTTCGTGAAATTAACGGAATATTTGGCGGTGAACTTGCTGGTCATTACTACTTCCGCGATTTTTATTACTCTGATTCAGGTTTGCTGGCTTGCTTAATTATCCTGAATGTAATTAGTAAGATGAAGGAAAAGGGGATTACCCTTTCGCAGCTAATCTCTAAAATTGAAGCATACGCCAACTCGGGCGAGATCAATTTTAAAATAGAAAAAAAGAAAGAAGCAATGGACGCTGTTCGTGAATTCTTTACAAAGGAAGAGAAGCCAACCGCATCATTCGATTTTGATGGCTATCGCGTTGAGTTTGCCGATTGGTGGTTCAATATTCGTCCTTCCAACACAGAACCTTATCTGCGGTTTATTGCGGAAGCGAAAACCAAGGTTAAACTAGATGAGAAAGTTGAAAAGGCTAAAAAATTAATTGAAAGTATTAAATAGTTATTGCTCTTAGGAGTTTGTAAAAAAACGATCAAACTCATACTAAAAAGGCATCTGTGAAACAATTCATAGATGCCTTTCGTTTTATCGTCGAAGTTTAATGTTGAAATACCAATTATTGCTTAGCGGTTTAATGATATTTAACAAATTATTAGCTTTCCCGAATTGAAATTTAAAATATGTTTTTGCTAATTTTAAATTTCAATGATAGATAATTATAAAAACTGATAGTAAACCAGTCTACTTTTCAATAGTCAAACCAATTAAAGTATACAAGATTATTATCGCAAATCTTTGTCGTTTTTAAAAATTAAATTTAAAAAAACCATGAAAAATCTCTTTTTTCTAATTCTAGGGTTTGTTTTGCCCTTAACCGTTTTATCTCAAAAAGGGCCAGAAGCAACTTACAAAATCAAAGGACAAATTGCCGATTCTGTAAGTCAAAGTAGTATTCCGTATGCTACTATCACAATTATGAAAAGTCCTGAGAACTCTGTTGAGAAGCGAATAGCCACTGATGCCGATGGCAATTTCGAAGCTTCACTTAAAGGCACTGGCAACTATTTGCTAGTAGCAAATTCTCTTGGTTATACTTCAACTAAAAGACTTTTTACTATTGAAAACGATAAGACTTTGGATTTAGGGAGATTGATACTAAAGCAATCCTCTGTTGAGTTGGGAGAGGTTCAGGTCATAGGCGAGAAACCATTAATTAAGGTTGAGTCAGACAAACTATCATATAATGCAGAGTCGGATCCTGATACTAAAACCTCAAACGCTCTTGATCTGCTTCGTAAAGTTCCGCTTGTTACAGTTGATGGAGAGGATAATGTTCAACTTAAAGGTTCGAGCAATTACAAGGTTTTTGTTAACGGAAAGCCCTCGACCATGGCGACAAACAATACCAAGGATTTTTTAAAGAATATGCCTGCAAGCTCAATTAAGAATATTGAGGTAATAACCTCGCCAGGTGCAAAGTATGATGCAGAGGGTGTTGGAGGGATAATAAATATAATTACTCAGAAGAAAACTTTAAGCGGGTATACTTGTAGCGTAAATGCAGGAGTAAATACGCTTGGTGCAGTTAATGGTGGACTTAGCTATTCTGCAACAATGGGCAAACTAGGGGTTTCAACTAGTTTGTATGATTACTATCAGGATAATCCATATTATAAAAGTTCCTCTTATACAATAGATAATTCAGGTTATAATACTACATCTATAGGAAAATCAAAGTATAGAGGTATGAGCCCTTGGGGTGAGGGGGAGTTGAGCTACGAGATTGATAGCTTAAACTTGATTAATGCAACATTTAGCCTTTGGTACGCACAAAATAGAAACTTAACACGATCAAGGACTAGCGTTTCGGATTCAACGTTAAAGGTATATGATATGGCTGGGAAAAACGATTATACATTTGGCGAACCAGAGGGAAGTTTTGACTATCAACGTACATCAAAGCATAATAAAGAACAAATATTCACTTTCTCCTATAAAGTTAATTATAACCCAACTGGTAACGATGGGGAGTCAGATATAAATAATATTCAGAACTATATCGATTCATGGAGAAAATCAGATAACAGTGCCCATAGCATTGAACATACATTCCAAACAGATTTAGTAAAACCAATAGTGTATAATTACAAATTGGAAATGGGGTTGAAATACATTTTAAGAAACAATAAAAGCACTACTGACGCTTACTACTATGATTTTGTAAGCAGTAAGTTTGTTTTTGATCCTACAAAAATTAACAATTTTGATTACACACAGAATATTTATGCTGCGTACCTGTCAGTAAATAAGAATATCAAAAAGTTTGGTTTTAAAGCTGGACTAAGAGTTGAAGATGTTAATACAGATGGTACTTTTACCTCAAGTACTTATTCTGATTTTAAAAACACAAATTTTGAATATGTGCCTTCTGCAACAATATCCTATCAAATTAGCGAATCCAATAATTTAAGGCTATCATACAGCAAACGAATTCAGAGACCTGATATTTGGTACTTAAATCCTTTTGTGAATGATTTAGATCCCAAAAATGTCTCGTATGGTAACCCCAATCTCGACCCTGAACGATTTCATAATTTTGAGCTGAATTTTGGAAGTTTCTCTAAGATGGGGAATGTGAATATTACTCTTTTCAATTCATTTTCAAATAATGGAATCGATAGGTTAACAGATCTGAAAAATGGCGTTCATATATCAACCTATGGAAATATTGATAAAATTCGAACATGGGGCATGTCTACTTTTGCATCGATTAGAATTGGAAAAAAATTGAGTACAAGTATCAATGGATCAATCAACTATAACAGTATTGTGAGTAGTGATAGTACAAACTTGAAAAGTAGTGGATGGGGGTATAATATATACGGAAACCTACAATACACAATTGGAAAAGGATATAAGGTATCGGGTTATGGAATGTATTTCAAACGCTCTGCTCAATTGCAAACCAAGATGAGCGCATTCTACAACATGGGAGTTTCATTTAGCAAGTCACTTTTAAAGGATAAGCTTGTTTTATCTATTAATGCTCGTAATATTTTCTGGGATAAAATGAAGTATTCATATAAAATTGAAGGTCCTTTATATAGCCAAGAATATGAGATGTATCGCCCAGGTCGTAGTTTTGGGTTTAATATAAGCTACCGATTTGGTGAAATGAACACTCAGCTTAAAAAGACTCAACGCGGTATTCAAAACGATGATTTGAAGAAAGGAGAGGGAGGTAATAGTTCAGGAAGTTAATTGCTTATACATTCAAAAAAGAACCCGCAAATCTATTTGACTTTGCGGGTTCTTTAATGTAAATGCAATGCTAATTATTAGGCTCTTCTTTATTCTCGGCTTTTTCTTCAATTTTTTCTTCAACAGGTGGTTCTGAGGTAATATTCCCAAACTTATCCACATAGGCAATCATGCTTTCAAAGCTACCACCCTGAGAATTTCCCTTGCGAGCAATTTTCTTTTGCTCTTTTTCTTTACGCTTCTTTAGCTTCTTTTCTGCCTTCTGCTTCTTGATGTAGCGATTATTTGGTCCTGCCATAGTTACCTCCTCTTTAGTTTATAAATGTATATGCTTTTCCGAGCTCTCCTGCTCTTCCAGTTCTTCCTATTCTGTGGATATAGCTATCCATATCTTTAGGTTGCTGGTAGTTTATTACGTGCGAAACGTGTGATATATCAAGTCCCCTTGCTGCAACATCAGTTGCCACTAAAACCTGAATCTTTTTGTTCTTAAACGAGTTGAGAGCGTTAATTCTATAGTTCTGAGATTTATTCCCATGAATTTCATCTGCTTTTATACCTGCTTTGCGTAAATCGCTGCAAATTCGGCTAACCCAACGTTTTGTTTCAGCAAAAACGAGCACTTTTTCAAACGATTTATCACGAACCATGTTAAGCAGAACGTCCATTTTCTTTTCGCCATTTTTAACTACAACAATATCCTGATCAATTGAGTCGGCACTAACATTACCGGTCCTTACTCGAACTTCAACGGGGTTGTTTAATAGATTATTGATTTGCTTTTTCTGATCCTTTTCTTCAGTTGCTGAGAAAAGAATAGTTTGTTGTCTATTCTTCATACCATCAACAAGCTTTTGGATGTCTTTTGAGAAACCCATATCAAGCAATCTATCGAATTCATCCAAAACAAGAATAGAAAAATTGTTCAAGTTTAGCGCCCTTTGGCGTACCATGTCAGTTATTCGACCTGGTGTGCCGATTACTATATGACTTGGCCTCCTTAAATTGTTAATATCTCGGCTAACGCTAGTTCCGCCAATTAAGCATGTGCTATTGAGTTTTAGCCCCTTTGCTATACTTATAAACTCGCTTTCAATCTGCATAGCAAGTTCTCTTGTTGGAGATATTACAAGTATCTGAAATGATGGTCGTTGTTTAAGAAGATTATTAATCATTGGGATAAGAAAAGCACCTGTTTTGCCGGTTCCGGTTTGTGCTAATCCCATAAGATCTTTGCCTTCAAGTATAGCCTCAATTGTTTTATCTTGTATTTCGGTTGGGGTTTTATACCCTTTCGATAGCAGGTTAGCAATAATGCTATTATCAACTGGTAGTTCTTGAATCGACCTAGAGGATACATATTTTGTTACCTCTTGAGGTTTTGCTTTTTTAATAAAGAGATTTGGGTCTAGAGATTTTGTGTTACTTTTCTTATTGCCTGTAAATCTACTTCTTGAAGAACCTTTATAGTCAAAGTTCTTTTGTCCTCTATTTCTTAGAGGTTTTCTGTTTTCCATTTATAATTGGTTAATGCCGCTGATACAAACATTAACCGCATATCTGTTCAAAGGGATAATGTTCCGTTGGCGTAAATATTATTCAGCGTAAACTAGTGATTGTAGAAAGAATTTCGTCCAGAGAGGTGACAAGGGATATACTAACTATACAGATCTACCTTATGCTAAAATCTGTGCAAAGGAAGTCATAATTAATATGAATTCCAAATCCTTGCTAAATAGCACCCAATTAATAACGCTGAATAATAATTACTTTTGAGAAAATTGTGAACAAAATCGAGGGTTACTCTCCGTATTTCCCTTTTATCTCTTTGATTTTGTCTTTAGAACTCTGGAAGTTGGGATTGATTTCAAGCGCTTTATTATACTCTGCCAGTGATTCTTTTATCATTCCTTTTGTATAGTAAGCTTCTCCAAGGCTGTCGTGTGCATTCGCTGAGTTTGGAGCAAGTTTAACCTGTTTCTTAAACTTATTTATGGCCTCATCAACGCGTTTCTGATTTAGTAGAAAATACCCATAATCATTATAGAAAGCGAAATGATCAGGATTTTCGCCGAATTTACTTTCTATTGTAATGTACTCTTTTTCAATTTTACTATTATCACCTTGCTTTTTATATATCTGGATTAGCATTAGTCTTCCAATATACTCATCGGTTTTTATAAGTGTGTTAGCTTCTTCTATGGCTTTAGGATAGTTACTTTGATTAGTATAGATTTGGCATAACAGTCGATGGCCTTCTTTTTCATCTATTTTAAGCAAATTATTAGCTTGTTCAATGGCTTTATTGACATCTCCTCCTGCAATACTTGGTGCCTGATAGTAGTAATTACCTAATGTGATGATAGCCAATTTGTGTTTGGAATCAAGTTTTATGGTTGTTAGAAGTTCTTCTTTTACACTACTACTCAATGAGGGCATTCTGAATATGCTTGCGCTTCGAAGTTGAATTAAATAAAGCCGTCCAAGAGTGTAATGGTATTCTGCGTTATTCTTATTTAGTTCAATGGCTTTTTCAATTTCTTCAACTGCATCATCAGTATTATTCAATCGAGCGTAAACATTTGAAAGAGCGTAATGTGCATCTGCATTCTTGTCATTCTTAGCAATGATCTCTTGAAGCATTGTTTTTGCTTTTGTGTAGTCTCCTTTTTCATAAATTGGTACAATTTTCAATACTTCTGTGTCTTTTGTTACAATCGGATCTGCCGTATTTTGTGCCAAAGATTTATTTGTAATTGATGAAAAAATTACTAAAACTATGATTAGTAATATTCTACCTAAGTTTGCTTTAAATGCTTTCATAATAATCTCTGATTTTTAATGATTAAACAGCGTTTTTAATATGTTTTTTACTTCACTAATCCTACTCTAATTGCCCATCCAAAGGATGTTTTAGTTGAAATTTCAATGTCACAGACTTTTGGATTTAGGGCAGTTATACTGCTTTTTGCATTTGAAGTATCAATTCCAACTACAAAGTCTTTAATATTATCGTTATCAAAGTCAATTGTATCGCTGATAAGTTGAGGTAGTTTACCCCTCCAATCAATTTGTACAAATCCATTTTTGCGGTTTCCAATTAATCCATCAAACACAGTTCGATGAATGCTTATCGTGTAATTATTTTTACTGAGCTCTTTTACAATCTCACCTCCAGAGTACCTAGGATTTATTTTCATAAATGGATACTTTGATACATTGTTTGCAAGTGGATTCAAAGCAGGGAATAGTACAATTATTAAGATGATACATAAGAAAGCCCATGCTAAACCTGCTATTATTTTAAATGTTTTCATATTGCTTCGATTTATTTTATTTACCTAAGAATAAACTGAACATGCTTTGTAGGAGAGTAGCGATTGATCCTGCGGAGAAAACCGCCATAAAAAGGAAGGATACAAACAGGAATATATTCCTTGATAATTTCTTCTTTGTTCCAGTAGGAACACCTTTTATACCGTAATGGATAGCTTGTTTGGTGCAAGTATCCACACACTTCCCACACTTTGAGCAAAGCATAGAAACTTCCCCTTTTTTAACTCCATCATCTGTAAGGGCAAACATTGGACAAGTTTTTACGCACTTCATGCAATCCGTGCAAACTGCTTTGTCAATTTTAATGGTGAAAGGGTTAATCTTATTGGAGAGAGAGTTTACTGCTCCAAGTGGACATAAAAAGCTGCATTGAGTACGTTTCTTAGTTAGAACAGGCAGTATTATTACCAATCCAAAGAAAAGCGAGAGGAAGACAGCTGCTTTTGCAGCGGATTCAACCGATGTTACTTTTTCATACTCTGTTACAGCCTTAAATGGGCACATCCATTCACAATATGTTGGACTGAGTGAAAGTGCTGCAGTAATGGCAACCAAAAGGAGTACTGCAAAAGGCATCCACTTCCAAATCTCGTTAATCTTTTTAATTATTGGCTTTTTCCCAATCCTTGAGAAACCATCATCCCAACCACCATAAAAACAGCCCCAGCTGCAAAAGCCACGTCCTAATGCAAGGGTTGCAACAAACCATAGCACAACCATAGTTGATATGTTGGCAAAGCCACTTACGATAGAACCTGGGAAAATTATTGATTTGGTAAGTGCAGCCGGTATTATCATCATTGGAATTACGAGATGACAAAATGGAATTCTACATTCAAGGAAATCAGCACCAGAAATAGAAATTGAATTTCTTACTTCGAGCATATTTTTTATGAATGCAAAGGACAGTGCTACCGCAAAGGAGATGAACAGGATTGCTCTGAATCGGTCAGTTTTCCCAGTATAATGCATCATAAAATAAAGAAAAACCATGAAAAGGAAGGTTGTTAATACCGCAAGGCTTTGTGATATGTTTGAAAAACTTAGCTGTCCCTGCGTAATAAATACAATCAGGATTAACGCCATCGGTAAAGTGTAAAGCAACGATTTCCAGAATGTTTTTTTCATACTTATTAGATTATCCATTGATAACTCCTCCTATTAAAATTGTTATACCTTTTATCATAAATATTATCCCTGCTAATCCAGTAGCAAGAATTCCGATTGTTTTCAAAACCTCAACCTTTTTCAGTTTGCCAGCAAAAGGAAGTGGTAAGAACCATAATGAAGATCCAATAAAAAAAGCTGTAAATGCCAAGTAGCTTTGCGTCAAACTATTCTGTGTTGCCCCTTTGGTTAAAACAATGAATAGGGCAGGGCAAAACCCTAAGCTGTTTACTACTCCTAGAATTATTGGTATTAACTTTTTATTATTTATGGCTGTAAACATTTTTGCCGGGCAATTGGTCGTCCTGCTTTTACTGATACTAAAGTAAACTAGCATGATAGATAATCCTATGTAGAGAATACCCGGTACAATGTTTCTAACAATAGGATTACTGAATAGGGCTTGACCAAAGTACCAACTTAATGTTGCTAAAATAAAATACACAACGAATCGAGCAGCCATAAAAACCGAAAGGTCAATGGTGATTCTTCTTGCTCCAGCCGATCCCGACATTAAATAAGGAAACAATACGATCCCGCAGGTTGCTACACATGCAGAACCGCTGCTTACTCCAAGTATTAAAGAATCAATCATTTGTTAAAATTTAAACAAATTTATATTGATGAGAAATGTAATCCCAATTAAACACGATTAATCGTTGAAAAATGAGGATGACTTGTTTTAAATAATGATAAATTGATTGAGCAAGTGTGAGATATAAAAAAGAATTTAATAGAAATGATTTCAAACTCTTTATTTCAGTCATTTTATTATTTTTAACCTATGATTACTTAACAGGATTTTGTATGAAAAATTCAATTTTACTTTTCGTATTAATAGCTATTGTTACTGTTGTAAATGCTCAAACCCCTGAGTGGACAGAAGAGTCAAAAAGAAAACAGCTATACCCAGAAACTGATTATCTTATTGGGTTTGCTTCAGAAAAGAATGTTAACAAAGAGGATCAACAAACTCTTCTTAACCGATTAGAAAGTTATGCAAAGAGTCAACTTGTCGAGTATATACAGGTGAAGGTGAGGAGTGAAGCAGTAATGGAACTTTCAGAAAAAAACGATGATGTACAAAGAAATTATCGTAGTATGTACTCAGCAACTTCAAACCTTGAATTAACAGGGCTAAAGGTTGAAAAGTTTTACGATCAGAAAACAAGAACTGGATATGTAATAGCCTATTCTCGCAAGAATGATTTATATAAATACTATAAAGGTCTAATAGAGTCTGGCTTAACAATAGCAGCTCAAAAGCTAGAAGAAGCAAAGAGTGCTCTATCTGTAAATGATATCAAACTCTCATTGAAATCATGCCTCGAAGTTATTAGTTCTTATCCGAGTATTGAGGAGGCACAAAAGGTGTTACTTGCTATTAAAGCAGGTAGTTTAAATGAAAATGACCTTCAATATGAGAGATCCTCAAAATTAAAATCATCAACTGAGGGAATTATTCGGCAAGCACAAAGAAATGCAGAGAATACTGTAGATGATGCATGCTTTTTTATTGCACAGGGATTGAAAGACCAAACTGGTGTTTTGAACAAAACCCTTATTCTCTCTAATTTCACTTATCAGGATACCAAAATGGCAAGTGAACTATCTAGAAGGTTGAGTCAATCCCTAGCATCAAAGCTAGTAAGTGAATCGGGATACAAGATTCAAACTGAAAGTACCAATGGTAATAATAGCTATATCCTAACAGGAACTTTTTGGAAGGAAACAAACGAAGTAAAAGTAATTGCTTCACTTAAGGATTTAAGTGGCAAAATAGTTGCAACATCCGAAGCATTTATACCCATGGAGTGGTTTGATAAAAATAAAGTAAGCTATTTGCCAGAAAACTTTGAGCAGGCTTACTCAAAAATGCGTGTATTTAATATGAATGAGATTGTTAAGGGCGACCTTAATATTGAGGTATGGACTAATAAAGGAGATGATAACTTATTATATATTGAAGGAGAACGATTGAAGTTCTCTGTTAGGGCTAACAAGGAATGTTATTTGCGTTTTGTTTACCATACAGCTGATGGGCAGAGCGTTTTGCTGCTAGATAACTATTACATTGCTGAAAATATGATAAACAAGGTGATAGAGTTACCATACGAATTTGAATGTGCTGAACCCTTTGGAGTTGAAACGCTTCAGGTTAACGCTCAAACAGCAGAATTTACAAAACTTTCAATAGTTAAAAAGGATGGATTTGATTTTATTGATGAAAGCCTTAAAGATATTGTTGTTACAACAAGAGGTTTTAGAAAGTTGAATGATGCAAATGTTGTACCCGCTGAAAAAAGACTTATGTTTACAACAATGAAAAAATAATTGTTAGATTGAGAGTCTAAATTTACTTTATATTTGGCAAAATATTTGTAATGTTTTTAAACCACCAAACAATAACAAATAATATATGAAAAGACTAATTTCTAAAATGTTAATCCTTGTAACAGTAGGATTTATTTTTGCAAGCTGTGATAAAAAAGATAGCGGTTTTAAATCCACCGTTTTTTTAGATCTAACAAGTTGGGATTTACCCGATACTACAACTGTTAATACCCCCTTTGATTTATCTTTGAATTCAGCTATCAAAAGTACATGTACTCATGGTCTTTCATTTGAGGTACTTAGAACAGATGATAAGAAATATAATGTTTATGCACAGACAACATACGAGAATAACGGGGAACCATGCTATGATGATTATATTCATTATGATACAACAATATCAATTACTCATACAAGCGTAGGAAGGTATTATTATTTTTTCCTTTCTGAGGGTGCTTTTAAGAAAGATTCAATTGAAATTATTCCTTAAAGAATATTTTTAGAAATAGTTATGACAAACCCACTAATTGGTATGGTCGAAAATTATTTCCCATTGGCCATCAATTTTTTCCCATATCAGAGAATAATAGCCGCTTAGAGTATCATTTTCTCTTTCGAGTATCCATTCCCCTACAACAAACATTTGTTTGTTGTTTAGGGGTTCAAATGAGATGTTATTGAAAATAAGCTTACCCATAGCACTCTTATCAGGGTATGCTTTTTTATAGTTGTTTAGTGTTGTTTGCCAACCCTTTCGGAGACCTTTCCGTCCTAAAAACCTTAAACTGTCTGACTTCCAGTATCCATCCATGTAGCCATCTAAATCACCATTGCTCCAACATTTTACTTGTTTGTCCATGGTTTTTTTTATTTCATCTTTATCTCTTTCAAAGTTACTTGAACAGCTAGCTAAAATAAAGAAGAAGAAAAGTGGAAGTGAGATTTTCATATTGGTGTAATCTGATTCAACTATTGTAAGTCGTTTTTTTAATTAGCTTATTTCCGAAGTTTTTGGAATCCTTCATCAATTTTCATCCAGTAAATATCAGAGTTTCCATTACCAGGCGATAACCTTCTTTTAGAAATTGAACTCAACTTCCATTCAGGAAGTATTTCCTTAAATTTAATAGTTTTTGATGATGAAGCAAAAAATAAGAGTTTACAATCTCCCGAAACTGATATACTTATTGCATTAAGACAAGGTAGATTTAATTCCTTTACAATATCAATTCCGTTAGTCCATGTGTCATCTGAATTGTGAAAGAAAAGCATATAGGTTGCCTTATTCATATTACTCGAGTCTCTTCCTGTTACACACCCTATTAGATAGCTTTCATCAGGAGCAATGCAAGCATTGAAAATAGCCCCTTTTGCGTTGATTGGTGATGGAAGAACTATCGGATCTTGGTATTCTCCGTTCACATATTTTGAGCGAAGAATTTGTGAAACCTTTGTTTTAGGATCAGTTCTACAAAAGTAAAGTGTTCCATCCTTAGTTAGTGATGGGTAAAACTCTTCTTGGGCGTTAATGTTTTCTGGTAAAGGTTTTGATTCTCCCCAGGTCCCATCAATTTGTCTTTCAGCAAACCATATATTTTGATTCGACCAACCTTGCTTAGCCGTTTCATTTACTCTTGGCTTTGTTGAAAGGAAAAGGATTTTGTTTCCATCGATTGATAGAGCTGGTTCAGCAAAAAAGAATGAAGTATCTCTAGAAAATGGAGCTACTACGGGTTCTTGCCAAACTCCATTAACTCTTTTGACCATCATTATTGTGTTCCAATCGCCTTGAAATAATGAATAGTAGAACTCATTTCTATCTGGAGTGATTGTGAAATCACGTTCATACATACCCGTTGAAATGATTCCAGGAGCAAAGATTGTTGGGTTATTGCTTGGTTCTTGCCCTAAGAGTTCGCCTTTCAGGGAGGAAGAGTTATTTTGGCAAAACAGTTCTAAATTCGATGATATTATTAAAATCAAGGTGATGATAAATGAATAGTTGGTTTTCATAATCTTTTATTATAGGATTTAATAATATTAAGATACTTAAATGAATATAATACCCTATTGTAATTAAGATAAAATACTGATTTGGTATTTTTACTTACTTCAACAGTATATTAGTTGTAGAAAGTACTTTTTTACTACCTTTGGTTTAAACTTAAAAATTAGCAGTCATGGACAAAAGTATAAAAGGTACCCAAACTGAAAAGAATCTTCTAAAAGCATTTGCTGGCGAATCACAAGCAAAGAATCGCTACACTTTTTTCTCAAAAAAAGCAAAAGAAGAAGGTTTCGAGCAAATTGCTGAACTTTTTATGATTACTGCATTGCAAGAAGAGCAGCACGCAAAACAATTCTTTAAATTTCTTGAAGGTGGACCTGTTGAAATCACTGCAACTTACCCTGCTGGATCAATTGGTACTACTTTGGACAACCTTAAGGCAGCAGCAATGGGCGAACATGAAGAATGGTCTGAATTATATCCTCATTTTGCTGAGGTTGCTGAGAAAGAAGGATTTGGGAAAGTTGCTACTGCTTTTAAACTAATTGCAAAGATTGAAAAGGAGCACGAGGATAGATATAAAAAGTTATTGGAAAAGGTTGAAAAAGGGAAGGTTTTTGAACGTGAAGAGGATGTTGAGTGGGTATGCCGTAAGTGTGGCTATACTCATAAGGGCAAGAAGGCTTTAAAAAATTGCCCTGTTTGCAACCATCCTGAGGCGTATTTTGAAGAAAAGAATTCGAATTACTAAGAATCAAAAGAAAAAAGGTGCTGAATTCAGCACCTTTTTTTTGAAGTTATTTTTTAGGTTTATCAAGATCGAGTTTATGATAAACTTTACCCGATTCATCATAAATCCATACTGGTCCTGTTTTTACACCATTAACATAGTTTATTCTTCCTGCAACTTTCCCACTTGGATAAAATGTTGTCCATACGCCTTGGTATAAGTTCTCAATATATTCTCCGGTTAACAAAATACAGCCCTTCTCATTATAGTATTGCCATTTCCCTTTTGCATTTCCCTTTTGGTAGTTTCCTTTTTGCTTTACTACCCCTGATTGATAGTAGATAACCCATAATCCCTCAAATAATCCTTTATGAAAGGCTCCAATAGAGTGTGTATTCCCGTTAGGATAATAGCTTGTCCATTCACCTTCTTTTTGATCATTTAGGTAATTTCCTTTGTCGGAAAGAGCCCCATTCTGATGATACTCCTTTGATTCACCATTCATTTTACCTGCTTGGTAATTGATTTCATTCATTTTCTCTCCATTGGGGTAAAACCCTTTCATTAGACCATCAATAGAACCGTTCTTATAAAAGGCAATACGTTGAATTTTACCATTTTTATAGAAGGTGTAAAGAGTATCTTGGTATTTCCCTTTTACTTTATATCCTTTGTAGTTGAGTTCACCTGTGTCATAGTATGAATACCATTTCCCATTTAGTGTATCATCTATATAATTTGCTTCAAGTTTTTTACCCCCAGTGCTATTATATATAGTTGAAATTCCGTTAAGTAAACCATTTTTATACTCCGATTCAGAATCAACTTTGCCATTTGATAAGAATGTAGTTAGTTTGCCTTCAAGTTTATCAGAAACGTAATACCCTTTTTGATAAAGAGATCCATCATTATTCCAGAACTTGAATTCCCCTTCCTTTTTGCCATTTTTATAGTTAAACAGGCTTTTTCGAGCATTGTTAGGGTAGTAAGTTATCCAAGAACTATCAGGTTTGTTGTGCTTAAAAAAACCTTCTTGCATTAACCTCCCGCTATCAAAATAGTATGAGTAATCTCCCTCTTTAATGGAATCATTCTCACTTATATTACAAAAGTATTTCTCTTTTAGAAGTCCATTAGGATAATTCTTCTCAATACTTACAAGTTGACAGTATCCGTTATGAACAGAATAGGTAATGAATAAGCTTAGAAAAATGTATTTTATCCTTTTATACATTTTGGTAGTTAGTAAAAACCATCGATTATATCGATGGTTAATATAAATTTATGAATTTAAATAATTTATTTAATAGATTGATCAACCTTTGTTTGAGTCGTATCAATACTCGTGTTTGTTTTTAATCCTTTTATATCAATAAGGATTTGTGTTCCCTCTAAAGCGTATTTAGAACCATAATCAACAATAGCAGCAAGAGAATACGCTCCAGGTTCTAGAACATTAGGAAGTGTGAGTTCAATTGTTCTAGACATCTTAGGGAATGTTTCAATTTCAATTGCTTCAAACTGTTTTTCCTCGGTTGTCTTCATGTTCGAAGCAATAAGGTATACTTTACATTTAGTTATGCGATCCCCTAAATTTTCTATAGTTGCATTAAACTTTCGCGTAGTTTCCCCAATTTTAGTGATTTCAGTCAAATTGCCAATTTTTAATGAATTATTGATATTTGATTTAGGAGATTGATATATATAAACTACGATTCGACCGCTGACCGACATTCCTGCTCCG
>Ga0209099_1000763_pt1 | contig 36473 bp, 27 predicted proteins | sample AD_JPNHW2_MetaG_FD_184430 | JGI IMG/M metagenome (GOLD analysis project Ga0209099, IMG submission 184430) | Active sludge microbial communities of municipal wastewater-treating anaerobic digesters from Japan - AD_JPNHW2_MetaG (SPAdes) (version 2) | ecosystem: Engineered > Bioreactor > Anaerobic...
GAAGGCCGACGACACGAGGGCCCAGAGGAACATGACGTCGGAGAAGCCGTAGCCCCCGATGCCGCCCGTCTTGTCGATGAGGATGGCCCAGAAGAAGGCGAAGGCCGCATTGTTGAGGATCATGCCAAAGACCTGGACCACGAAGTTGACGCGGTATTCGAGGACGGCCTGGAAGTTGACGGAGAAGGTCACGCCGAGGTAGCGGCCGTAGGCGCGGAGGCGGTTCCTGATGCTTTCCATGTTCAGCCTCCCTGTATGGTGATCTTGGACCTGCCGGCCCTGAAGACGAGGGCGCAGGCCAGGGCGGAGAAGGCGAGCCAGCCGAGCTGGGCGCCGACGAGGCCCAAGGCCTCCGGGGCCGTGGCCGCCACCGCGATGCGGGCCGGCGCGTAGGTCACGGAGGGCAGGGGCGTCCAGAGGGCAATTTGTCTCGCCGTCTCGGGCAGGAATTCGAGGGGGAGGAAGGTGCCGATGATGAGGCAGAGCTTCTGGTAGATCCAGAAGAAGGCCGTGTTCTCCTCGACCCAGAAGGCCGTCATCGCTATGGCCATCTGGATGAAGAACTGGAGGGAGCCCGCGATGACGAGGGAGAGGACGACGAGGCCCCAGCGCCAGACGGAGGGCTCGGGCGGGGCGCCCGCGACGAGGAAGCCCGCGAGGATGCCCCCCGCAAGGAGGACGGCCGCGTCGAGGAGGCCCTGGCCCATGGCCTGGGCCCAGTGGTAGCCCACGAAGCTGTAGGGCCTCGTGAGGAGGTAGGCCACCTGGCCGCTCTTCATGTCGTCCGAGAGGCTCGAGTAGAAGTGGCCGAAGCCGAAGGCCGAGACCTCGGCGACAATGAAGTACCAGACCGACATGGCGTAGTCGTAGCCCGCGATGCTCGACTTGCCCGCGTAGGCCGCGGCCCAGATCCGCGAGAAGACGAAGATGAAGAGGCCGTAGGTCACGAGGCTGCCCACGAAGTTGCCGCGGTAGGCGAGGCGGTTGCGGAGCCCGAGGTCGGCCGCGAGGCCGTATTTGGGGAGCTTGCGCGCGAGGTAGTTGCCGCTCATGTGCCCTCCTTCGCGGACTCGCCGGGGCGGGCCGCCCCTGTTGCCGCCTCGTCCGCGGCCGATGCCGCGCCGGGCCGCGCGGCCCGCGAGGCGTCCTCGCCGCTCCGCGCCTCGTAGACCGAGGCGATGATGTTCTCGAGGGGCTCGTCCTCCACGGTGAGGTCGAGGACCTCGCCCTTCTCCACGAGGGCCCTGATGACCTCGGGGAGTCGGTGCCTGCGCGTGTCCACCTCAAAGCTCGCTGCCGACCATGCCCCATCGCGAGCGGAACCTTCGGTCCCGCTCGCGGCGCAATCGCCGTCTGCGCCGGCGATTGCGACAGTATCGGAGGCCGCGAGCTTCACCTTCACGGGCTTGAGGCCGGGGAGCTCGAAGCGGACAGGCTCGGCGTACTTCACGCCGATGAACTTCTTCGCGAGGGCGCGGTGCTTGAGCTCCTTCATGGATTCATCCACTACCACCTCGCCGTGGTGGATGATGATGGCCCGCTTGCAGACCTTCTCGATGTCGCCCACGTCGTGGCTCGTGAGGAAGATGGTCGCCTTGTCGCGTTGTGCGATCTCGGAGAGGAGAACGCGGATCTCGCGCTTGGCCACCACGTCGAGGCCGATGGTGGGCTCGTCGAGGAAGAGGACGCTCGGGGCGTGGAGGAGGCTCGCCGCGATCTCGCAGCGGATGCGCTCGCCGAGGGAGAGCTTGCGCACGGGCACGTCCATGTAGGGCCCGATGCCGAAGCGCTCCACGAGCTCGGCGCGGCGCCGCGCGAGGAGGGCGGGCTCGATCTCGTAGATCGCGCCGAGGAGCCTGAAGGAGTCCGCGGGCGGCAGGTGGAACCAGAGCTGGCTCTTCTGGCCGAAGACCGCGCCGATGGAGCGTGCGAGCCTCGTGCGGTCGCGGCAGGGGTCGAGGCCGAGGACGCGCGAGGAGCCGCCCGAGGGCGTGAGGATGCCGGTGAGCATCTTGATGGTGGTGGACTTGCCCGCGCCGTTCGGCCCGAGGAAGGCGAGGACCTCGCCCTCCTCGACGGAGAAGGAGACCCGCTTCACTGCCTCGACGTCGCGGTACTGGGGCCTGACGACGGACCTGAGGCCCGCGCGCAGGCCCTCCGGCTTGATCCTCGTCCTGAAGGTCTTGGTGAGACTTTCCGCCTCGATGATGGTCACAAGCGCCTCCGATCTATGGCGGGGCGCCTCCCTCGTGATTTAAAAAAACAAGGAAGGAGCCTCGAATGGTCGAGACTCCTTCCTCGGGCTTTTTTCCCGTGGGTGTATCGGGGCGCGCAGGACCGCTTAAGCGGCGCATGGCCCCCGCTGGCGCCGCTCGGACCATCCGCAAGGCCCGCCGACTTCGGGTCCGCCATGTCGGCGGGCCTTGCGGCGCGGAACTCCCTTCGGTCGTTCCGCGGCCATGTCGAAAAGCCTTCGCGAGGAACCCTAGGCGCCCTCTCGAATTTGCATCAAGGTTAGCCGCGACCGAAGGGCAGGGTCAAGTGGGTCGAACTGTTACTATGTATAGATAATACCAGCTGGTACCGACCTTGGGGGCCTCGGGCGGCGCCGAAGGCCGCCGGCCCGGGACATCGTGGCCCTGTGGTTCATGGTCCACTTTCGGTTGCCCGCTCAGGCAAGGTGCCGCTTCTTCACCTGTTTCCCGATGAGGGCGTGGATCCTCTCGTAGCTCGGCGGCGGACCCGTCCTCACCTCCTTGCCGTCGATGAAGAGGCCGTCCGCGATGCCGCGGGCCGCGAGGGTCTCCTTGCCGGAGGTGTCGACGCCCACGAAATCCACGGCGCCTGGAAAGTCCGCGGAGGCGCGTTGTGCGCGCTCATACACGATGTTTTGCGCCGGGCACCAGCCGTTCGTGTATGCGGTCACGGTCACGCGCGAGGCGCCGGCCGCGGGGCGGTCCCTGCGTTCGAGGAAGCGGGGAGGCGAAGCGCCCTCGACGAAGGGCTTGAAGACGAGTTCCATCATGCCGTCGCGGTCCACCACCCTGTAGCCCTGCTTCTTGAACCAGGCCGAGCGCATGAAGAAGGGGAGGCGGAGGCCCCAGGCCGCGAGGCCCTTCGATCCGAGGGACTTCGCGTCCGCTTCAGCCGCGGCGAGGAGGCGCTTTCCGATGCCCCGGCCCTGGTGCCTGCCCACGCCCTCGTCGTAGCCGTGGACCCAGACGCAGTAGACGTAGTAGATGCCCTCGCCGTCGACAGGCGCGGCGTCGGCGGGCGCGTACTGGATCATGCCCACGACGCGGCCGTCCTCCTCGCGCGCGAGCTTTACCCTGAGACCCCGCTCCTTCATGCGTCCGTACCAGGCGAGCTTGCGCCCGCCCTCGTCGTCGAACTCATGCGACCAGTCCTCGAGGCATTTGCAGTAGGTGGGAACCTCGTTATCGGAAAGATCGACGATCTCCATGCTCGACTCCTTCCGCGGGCGCCGGGGCCCGCGACCGTAGTGAATAGCGCGATTGTGGCGCAGGCCGTGCCGTTTCACTTCGCGGGCTTGATCCTCCTGAGCATGCGCGCGTGCATCCTCTCCTCGCGCCTGCTGTGCTCGCGGCCCGCGCGGTCGAGGGCCCAGGAGGTGAGGAAGCCGAGGGGTACGAGGCCGAGGACGAAGAGGCCGTAGGACAGCCAGCGCGGGATGCCGTCGGTCCAGCTCGTGAATTCCGACATGCCGCCTATGCCCGCGAGGAGGTTCATCGGCATGAAGACGATGGAGATGACGGTCAGGCGCTTCATGAGGACGGAAAGATTGTTGTTGACGATGGAAAAGCGCGCGTCCATGAGGCCCGTGAGGATGTTCGAGTAGATCTCCGCCTGCTTGGAGCACTGGCGGTTCTCGATGATGATCTCGTCGAGGGTCTCGAGCTGCTCCTCGGTGAAGCCGAGCTTGGCCCCGGCGCCGCGCATCTTCTCGAGGACGGCCTGGTTCGAGTCGATGCCGTTGACGAAATAGACGAGGCTCTTCTCGAGGGTGAACATGTCGAGGAGGTAGCGGTTCTCCATCGACGCGCTGATGCGGCCCTCGAGGGTCTCCGAGAGCATGTTGATGACCTTGAGGTGGCCGAGGAAGTGGGCGATGGTCCCGTAGAGGATCTTGAGGATGGCGTCCCTGATGTCGCCCACCTTGCGGATGGCCCTGTCCTCGAAGAGGCCGAGGTCGTCGCTCGCCACGACGACGAGGCGGCGCTTCGTGAAGAAGAGGCCGAGCGATGTGACCGTGAAGAGGAGCTGGTCCTCGCCCGTGAAGTTCCTCGGCCGCTTGAGGATGGCCACGACCATGTCGCCGCGGGCCTCGATCCGCCCGAGCTCGTCGGGGTCGAGGGCCGAGGCGAGGTCGTGGGGGTCGATCCCGTACTCGTCCGTGAGGACGGCGCGCTCCTCCTCGCTGGGGGAGCTGAAGACGAGGATGGCGGCCTTTCCCTTGGCGCAGGGCTGGATGGAGCCTTTCTCCGGGCTGTAACACTCGAGCATGCGTGCCTCCAGATGAAAGCATAGTTCCCCGGAGGCCCGGCCGCAAAAGGTCCGGGGCGGGTTTTCTATTGCCTCCCGCCGCCGCCCGTGTTACGGTAGGTCAATGATCGACACGGCCTCCCTCCAGAAGTATTCCCTTTTCGGCGCCCTCCAGGGCGAGGAAATCGACAAGCTCCGCCCCTTCCTCGAGTCGGCCCAGGCCGCGGCGGGCGATACCATCGTCCGCGAGGGCGAGCCCAACGACCGCATCTATTTTATCGTCGAGGGCAGGGTGGCCGTGTCCAAGAAAGGCGTGCCCCTCCTCGAAATCGGCGAGGGCGAGACCTTCGGCGAAATGGAGCTCCTCGACGTCATGCCCACTGCCGCCACCATCGTGGCCCTCGCGCCGTGCCGGTTCGTCACCATCTCGAACCGCGCCATCCACGGCATCTTCCATCTCGACACGCGCATCTTCGGCATAATTATCATGAACCTCGCCCGCGACCTCTCCCGCCGCCTCCGCGCCATGGATGAACATGCGGCCGAAGGCGGCGATATAAAATAAATCTCCCTGCTCATTAGCGAGCGTCACGAGGACATGAACGCGCAACATCAGGAGGAAGCATGAAACCCTTCGCGACCATAGAGAAATTCGGGCGGGAGCTCGACCGCGGCCCCCTCAAGGGGAAGCTCTTCTTTTTCGATTCGCAGGCCTCCAAGAAGGCCTCGAACCGCGACTCGGGCAAGGAGGAGCTGCCGCCCATCCTCTTCATCCACGGCCTCGGCGACGAGGCGGACAGCTTCCGCCACGTCCTGCCCATACTCGCGCGCAAGCAGCGCGTCCTCGCCATGGACCTGCCAGGCTTCGGGAGGTCCAAGGCCGAGGGCAGGGTCACCATCCGCTACTGCGCCAAGGCGGCCCTCGACCTCCTCGAGGCCGAGACTCCCGACGGCGCCATCGTTGCAGGCTCCTCCCTCGGCGCCGCGGTCGCCGAGCGCGTGGCCTTCAAGAAGCCCGACCTCGTCCGGGGCCTTGTCCTCATGGACGGCGGCCTCCCCATGCCGCCCGCCACCTCGGTCAATCCCTCGAGCCTCTTTCCCGGCCTCGGCGAGCGCTACTATCGCGCCTATCGCGACGACCCCAAGGCGGCCTACGAGTCGCTCAGGCCCTACTACGCCGACCTCGACGCCCTGCCCGAGGCCGACCGCGACTTCCTCGCCGTCCGCGTCCAGGAGCGCGTGGGGAGCGAGTCCCAGCTCCGCGCCTACTTCTCGCTTTTCCGCAGCCTCGCCCTCACCATCATGATGGGCCAGGGCGGCTACCAGCGGAAGCTTTCGCGCTGGGGCCAGCCCCTCGCCGTGATCTGGGGCGAGAAGGACTCCGTGGTTCCGCCTTCGGGCGTCGACCTTCTCATGCGGGTCGCGCCCTACGGCCGCTCGCGGGTCATAGCCGGCGCGGGCCACCTGCCCCACCAGGAGAGGCCCGAGGAGACGGCGGCAGCCATCCGCGAGCTCCTTGCCGAGTCGACGAAGGCCTGCGAGGACGACTAACCGGCCACGGCAGTTCCGCGGCGCGGTATGGGCGAACGATTGTTCATCCATGCGGCCGCCGGAGCCGTGGGTCTTGATGTCCTTGCCCCGGGCGCGTATGCTCGAGCGACCATGAAACGTTTCGCGCTCTTCGTACTAATTGCAGGTATCGCTTGTTGCGTCGCGGTGACATGGGCCGTCTCGGCCCTCGCCGTGCCGTCCCTGCCCGGGACCGGGCCCGCGGCGGCAGCCGGAGCCGGCGCGGGGATGGCCGCGGTGCTCGCGTCGGCCGCGGCCCTCGCCCTCGTCTGCTTTGCCTTCGGCCTCGCCACGGGGGACTACTCCTGGGTGGACCGCAGCTGGTCGATAGCTCCCGTGGCCTTTGCCTGGATGATCGCGGCTTCGGGGGGCTTCGGCCTTGCACCATGCCTCAGCGCGGCGGCGGTCACGCTCTGGGGCGTCCGCCTCACGGCGAACTTCGCGCGGCGCGGCGGCTACTCCGGGACCGAGGACTACCGTTGGGAGGTGCTCCGCGGCCGCATCACCGGACGCCTCTCCTGGCAGGCCTTTCATGCCCTCTTCATCTGCGTCTTCCAGATCGGCGTCCTCGTCCTCATCACGACGCCCCTCGCGAGGCTCTGCGGCCTCACGGGCGCACCCGCGCCGTCCTTCCTCGCGGCCCTGGTCCTGGCCATCGCCTTCATTGCCTGGGAGACCGTGGCCGACGGCCAGCAGTGGCGCTTCCAGACGGCCAAGGCCGCCTATCGCGCCGCCCTGGCCGCCGGGCGGGCGCCGGACGATCCCTCGGGCGACTTCGCCCGCGGCTTCAGGACTACGGGCCTCTTCTCGCTCTCGCGCCACCCCAACTATTTCGGGGAGCTCGGCTTCTGGTGGAGCGTCTTCCTCGCAGGCGCGACGGCGGGAGGAGCGCCCCTCGCCGGCCTCGCGCACTGGAGCATTGCGGGCGGCCTTGCCCTGACCGCGGTTTTCGCGGGCTCGACCCGGTTCACCGAGGCCATCACAGCGGGCAAGTACCCGGCCTACCGCGCCTACCAGGCTTCGGTGTCGGCCATCGTGCCCTGGTTCCCGGGGCGGCGCGAGGCCGAGCCGGTCGCCGCCCGCATCGGGGACTGATCAGTCCTCCCAGCCGGTCTGGCCCTGGGCGGCGGCCCTGTCCCCGCTGGCGGGAGCGCCTCCGGCCTGGGCCGCCGCGGCGCCGCCTGCGGCCCCGGCCTGCGCGGCCGCAGGCGGCTGGCCGCCAGAGGCGTGGCCCGCGGCCCCTGCGGCAAGGCCGGTCCTGGCGGCGTAGTCGGCCACTTGGCCCGAGCCCGGCGCAATGGCGGCGGCCTTGCCGAGCCAGGCGAGGGCCTCCTCGCGCCTTCCCTCGCCGAGGCAGAGCGAGGCGAGGTTGAGGTAGGCGGCGACATAGCCCGGATCGCGGGCCACGATCTCCGCGAGGGCGGCCCTGGCTCGGTCCGTCCTGCCAAAGCGAGCCTCGAGTTGCGCGATCCTGTTCGTCGCCTTCGACCAGTCCTTTCCCGTCAGTCCCTTCCTTGCAGCATCCAAGGCCGCCGACACGGGCGCGTAGAGCCCGCTCTCGAGGTCGGCTGCGTCGGCCGCGTCGAGGGCCGCGACGGCCTCTGGGTCGGCGGCGGGCACGGGAAGGCTCGAGGGCGGGAGGGGGAGGGCCGGGTAGGAGGCCCGCGCATCCGCGAGGGCGAGGAAGCCGAAGTCCGGCGTGGCCCGGTAGCGCGCGACGAGGGCCGAGGCTGCCTTCCACGAGGCGGTGAAGCCCTGGCCGAGATTGGTCGACTCGAGGGGGATCCAGAGCCTGCCGCCCGAGGCGATGGTCTCGAAGCCGGGCGCTGCGAAGAGCCAAGCCGACTCCGCCTTCTCGCCCGAGTCGAAGGCGAGGAAGACGTGGCCGGGCGTGGTGAGGATGGCAGTCCGGAGTCCCGCGGCCTCGAGAAGCGATGCGAGGAGGGCCGTCGTGTCGTCGCAGTCGCCTCCGCCGTAGGCCAGGGTCGTGCGCGCGAAGCGGACGGTGTCGACCATCGCGTGGTCGCCCGAGGCCGCGTCGAAGGAAGAGGCCGGGTCGGGCACGTAGGCGAGGGGGAGGGCGCCGAGGGCGTCGCAGATCGCAGCTGCGCGGCGGAAGGACTCGGAGAAGGCGGGAGCGCCGGGCCGGGATTTGAGCATCCTGAAGGCCTCGCGCGCGACCGTGTCCTCGTTGGGGGTCACGAAGCAGGCGAGCTTGCCCGTATCGTCCCAGGTGAGGGCGCTGCGGCGGTAGAGGACGACCTGACGGGTGAGCTCGAAGGAGCGTTCGCCGCTCGAGTCGGAATACCTCAGGGTGACGAGGGCCTGGACCGGGATGTCCTCCTCGATGTCGAGGACCTTCTCGTTGAGGAGGGCGGCGAGGCCGAGCCTCGCCTCGGCGCCGGGCTCGAGGCGGGGGACCACGGGTCCCGCGGCCGGGTAGTCCATGTAGCGCGGGATGAAGAGCTCGGCCCTGAGGTCGCGCAACGCTTCCGGCCGGTCGTTCCTCACGAGGACGACGCCCGCGGGCCGCGTGCGGTAGACCTGGAGGAGGGCGGGGAAGAGCGAGGCGAACTCGACGCGCTCCACCGTGGGGGCGGGCTGCGGCGCCGGGACGGTGCCGCCCTCGGCGTCGGTCATGAGCTTGCGCAGGGCGGCCATGCGCGCGGGCACGGCGGGATCCTGGGGGAGGAGGGCGCGGAGGCTTTCGAGGGCGCGCATGGCCCGCGTGTAGGCGTCGCGCGCGGTCTCGGGTCCGTAGCGCTTGAGGATGGAAGCGACCTCGGCCTCGGCCGCGCTTGCCCTCGCCTTGACGAGGGCCGCCTGGAGGGCCACTTTCCGGTCCGCAGCGGTCGCGTCCGCGGGGCGCAGTTCGAGGTAGCGGCCGAGGGCCAGGCGGGCGGCCTCGTAGCCGCCCATTGCCTCGTAGGCGTCGGCGAGGGCGAGCCAGGGTTCGGGTTTGCGCCCTTCCGAGAGGCTGGCCTTGGTAGCTGCGGCCACGCGGGAGAGGGCGGGGGGCAGGCTGGCCGGCCGCTCCGAAAGGCGGATGATCCTCCGGCCCGTGGTGTCCGAAAGGTAGAAGAGGCCGTCGGGCCCCGCGACGATATCGGTGGCTGAGAAGAGGATGGAGAGGCCCTCGGCCCTGCCGTCCCAGGTCCAGAGTAGGCGGCCGTCAGGGCCGAAGCGCCGCAGGTCGGCGTTCGTCGCGGCGACGAAGGAGCCGTCCGCGAGGACGCGGAGCTTCATGATGACGCTGCCCTGGGGCAGCTCGGGATAGACGATGTCGCGGAGGATGCCCTCGGGCGTGACGATGCGGATGTTCGTGCGCGAGGTGTCGGGAAGCCAGATGGTGTCGTCGGGGCCTGCGGCCGCGCCGAAGACGATGGCGTCCTTTGCGAGGGGGAGGTCGAGGCCGGCTGAAGGGTCGAGGGGGGAGCCGGGGCTTCCCTGCCGCCAGACGCGGGCCATGCGGGGCTGCATGGCGACGACGAAGGGCGAGCCGTCGTCCATCACGCCGAAGGAGGATCCCACCGGCAGGTCGAGGTGGAAGCGTTCGGCAACGGTCGAACCGGGAGCGAAGGACCAGAGGGACATGCCGTCCATCCCCCTGACGAAGATCCTGCCCGCGGGCGTGGCCTGGATGCCGTAGGCGAAGCCCATGTTCCCCTCGTCCGAAAGGGACTTGGCAGGGAGGCCGCGCACCTGCCAGGACTGGTCGAGCTCGAGTACGGTGAAACCGCAGGCCACGAAGAGCCTCCCGTCGAGGCCTGCCGCAATGCCGTAGGGATAGAGGTTCGAGGCCTGGGAGGGGAGGTCCACTCCCTGGAGCTCGCCCAGGGGAAAGGAGTCGACGAGGACGGGAGCCGTCGCGGCGGCCTTCGGGAGGACAGGCCTCGCGAGAGCCTCGAGGGCGCGGGCGAACTCGAGGTAGAGGCTCGGCTCGACGGACTCGAAGGGACAGTACTTCATGTCGAGGCTCTCTTCACCGCGCTCGAGCTTGAAAAGGGCCGTGTAGGAGCCGGGCTCCCCCGAGAGAATGGCGCGGATGAAGGGTTTGCCCGCCGCGACCTTGGCGTTCCAGGGCATCGTTTCGAGGACGAGGCTGCCTGAGAGGTCCTCCGAGGCCTGGGCGAGGGCGGCCCGCCAGACCTTGTGGAGCCTGCCCTCGGAATCGTTACCGAAGCCCTCCCAGTAGGGTTCGAGGAGGGCGAGGTTCGCTGGCGAAGCCTGGGACGAGGCCCTCCCGGGCGGGATGAGGAGGGACAGGGCGAGGGCGAAAAGGACGGGGGCGAGGCGAGGGCGGCTTCTCATGCAAGCAAGTATACAACAAGCCCGCCCGGCTTCCCCTTCACTATCCCGGCCCCTCTCGCTATCATCTTCCTGAACATGGAAACGGCCCTCAAGTTCGAGATCGATATACTCTGCCTCTGCATCATCGCCATCGTGGCCTATGGCGAGCGTGGACGGCGCAACGGCGCCCCGACGACGGGGACGCGGCTCTTCCTTTCCATGGCCGCGGCTACCGCCCTCATGATAGTCCTCGACCTCACTGCCTGGCTCGTCGGCGGAATGCCGGGGCCGGCGGGGCGCGTGGCGGTCTACGCCGCCAATACGGCGTATTTTTTCTTCCACCTTCTTCCCCTCGTCGTCTTCTTCCTCTACGCGGATTTCCAGCTCACGGGCGACCTGAAGCGCCTTTCCCGTCTCAGGCTGCCCGTGGCCTTCCTTTATGGCGTCGGCGCGATAGCAGCCCTCGTCACGCCCTTCACGGGCTTCATCTTCAGCGTGAACGCGACGAACCACTATGTGCGCGGGCCCGGCTTCAACTGGTACGCCGGCTACGCCTTCCTCCTCTGCATCGCGGTCTTTTTCTTCGTCCTCTCGCAACGGCGCCTCGTGAGCCGCAGGGTCTTCATCGCCCTCGTTTCCTACCCCCTGCCCGTCGTGGCCGCCGCCGCCTTCCAGAACCTCTTCTACGGCCTCGTCCTCATCTGGCCGGCCATGACCCTCTTCCTCGTCATCTCCTCCTACAATATCCAGCGGGCCCAGGCCTCGACCGACCATCTCACCGGGGCGGCCAACCGGCGGAGCCTCGACGAGGACCTCGAGGAGCGCATAGCCGCCGCCCGCAAGGGGCATCGTTTCGGCGCCATCCTCGTGGACCTCGACGACTTCAAGTCCATCAACGACAGGCTCGGCCACGAGCTTGGCGACCGCGCCCTCGAGGACGCGGCCTCGGTGCTCAAGGGCCTCGTCCGTACGGACGACCTCGTGGCCCGCTATGGCGGGGACGAGTTCGTCATCGTCCTCGGCCTCGGAGACGAAGGGCGGCTGGCCGACGTGGTGGCGCGGCTCAGGCGCGCGGTGACGGCCTTCAACGAGGGCTCGGGCAGGCCTTATCGCCTGGCCTTCAGCGTAGGCGCAGGCCTCTTCGACGCCGCCGCGGACCGCGACGGCAGGGGCTTCCTCTCGCGCATCGACTCCCTCATGTACGCCGACAAGGCCGCGCGGAAGGCCTGAACCGCGGGAGCGGGTACACCGCCTCGGTTGACAGTCCGGCCCCCTCGACTACTATTGAAGCCATGGCACGGCCAGGGTCTGGAACCCGCATCAGGGCGGCGCTCGAGTTCCTCGGCCGTCCTCTCCGCAAAAACGACGATCTCTTCCGCCGTTTTTTCGAGGAAGCGCCTATCGCCCTGGCCTGCGTCTCCATCAGCGGCCGTTTCGAGGCCCTGAACAGGCGCTTTACGACCGAAATAGGCTATTCACTCCCGGAACTCCCCGATGTCGACGCGTGGTGGATCGCGGCCTATCCCGATCCTGCCTACCGGAAATCGGTGAGCGAGTCCTGGCAGGCCGCGGTGGAGCGGGCCCAGGCGACCGGCGCCGAGGTCGAGGCCGGCGAGTACCTCGTTCGCCGCAAGGACGGGACGGACTGCTACTACCTCATCGGCGCGAGCATCGTCGAAGGCCGCCTCCTCGCCACCCTCGTCGATGTCTCGAAGCTCAGGCAGGTCGAGGACGAATCGAAGCGGAACGAAGGCCGCTTCATGACCCTGTTCGAGGAAGCGCCGCTGCCCCTCGCCATCTTCACCCGCGAGGGAGAGGCTCTCCGGTACAATCGTCGATTCGTCTCCCTTCTCGGCTACTCCATGGATGGCTTCCGTTCCACGGCATCAATCTGGAACCGGGCGTATCCAGATGCCGCGACGAGGGAGGAGGTCGAGGCGCGCTGGCGAGAGGCGGCGAGGCCCGGCGGCAGGCCCTTCGAGGCCTTCGAGAGCAGGCTCTTCACCGCGAAGGGCGAAGAGCTCGTCGCCATCATCAACACCGTGACTCTCCAGGATGGCCTCCTCGTCAGCCTCCTCGACATCACGGAACGCAAGAAGGCGGAGATAGCCCTCAATGAGTCGTTAACGCTCTACCGGACCCTCGCCGAGACCGCGCCGATGGGCATCTGGCTTGTCGGCGCGGACGACCTTACCATCTATGCCAATCCCGCCATGCGGTCCTTCGTGGGCTACGGCCCGGACGAGAATGTGGCCGGCCTGCATTACGAGCTCTTCTTCGCGCCGGAATGCCGGGAGCGCGTGCGCTACGAGCATGGCAAGCGGGCCAGGGGCCTGTACTCGACCTACGAGGCCGCGGTGATCGACCGGCAGGAGAAACGCCGCGATGTCCTCATCGCGGGCGCGCCCCTCCTCGACGACGACGGCGCGCTGACCGGCACCATCGTCAGCCTCGTGGACATCACCGAGCTCAAGCATGCCGAGGCCCTCATCCGCAAGGGCGAGGAGCGCCTCCGCAGCCTCGTCGCGATCCTCCAGTCCAAGGCGGAATCGGGCCAGGCCTTTATCGAGATGGCCCTCGACGAGGTCCTCGAGCTGACCGACAGTTCCTACGGCTACATCTACCTCTACGACGAGGAGCGCAGGGAGTTCATCCTGAATTCCTGGTCGCGCGACGTCATGCCGGTCTGCAGGGTCACCGATCCGCAGACGGTCCATTCCCTCGACTCGACGGGGATCTGGGGCGAGGCGGTGCGGCAGCGGAAGCCCATCGTCGTGAACGACTTTGCCGCATCCAACCCGCTGAAGAAGGGTTACCCCGCAGGCCATGTCGAGCTCAGGCGCTTCATGACCGTGCCGGTCTTCTCGGGCGACCGCATCGTCGCGGTGGTTGGCGCCGCGAACAAGGCCGAGCCCTACGACGAGTCCGACATACTCCAGGTCAGCCTCCTCATGGACGGCGTGTGGAAGGGGCTGGCACGGCGCGAGGCCGAGGAAGCGTTGAAGTCGCTCAACGCGGAGCTCGAGCGCAAGGTCGGGGAGCGCACCGCCGACCTCGCGAGCGCCAACCTCGAGCTGCAGGCGGCCAACGCGGGCCTGGGTCGGGCGATGGAGGAACTGAAGGAAGCCCAGGACAAGGTCATCGTTTCCGAAAAGCTCGCGGCCCTCGGCCGCCTCATGGCCGGCATTGCCCATGAGCTCAACACGCCCCTCGCCGCCATCGCGGCCTCGGCGCGCTTCGAGTCGAGGGCCCTCGGTAAAGGGCTCGATGCGCTGGCACTCGCGGCCTCCCGCCTCTCGGCCGAGGAGCTCGGCCTCCTTGCCGAGGCGCGACGGCAGGTGTCCGTAGAGGGGAGGCCGGTGACCGCCGAACCCGGGGACGAAAGGCGCCTGCGGTACGAGGCGGCGGAAAGCCTGGCGGCGGCCGGCGTGCCCGACGCCGACTGCATCGCGGAGGACCTCGTGGAGCTCGGGCTCGCGGAGCTCGCCGCGGACCTGGCGCCGGCCTTCGCGGGGCCGAGGCGCGAGGACTTCCTGGCCCTCCTCCGAGGCGTCATCGGCTCCTACCGGGCGGCCCGCATCTCCGAGGATGCCGTGGACAAGGCCGTGCGCGTCGTCTCGGCGCTCAGGACCTATGCACGGAGCGGAGAGGATGAAGAGGCGACGCGGATCAGGCTGGCGCCCAAGATCAGGGGCCTCCTCGATCTCTACTACAACCAGACAAAGCGGGGCATCGAGCTCGTCCTCGACATGGACGGGGAACTAGAGATCACCGGCCGAAGGGAGGCCCTCAACCGCATCTGGTTCAACCTCCTCAACAACGCCATCCAGGCCTGCGGCGACAGCGGCCGCGTGGAAATATCTGCGCACCTCGAGGGGACTGATCTCCTCGTCTCGATAGCCGATTCAGGGCCAGGCATACCCGAGTCCATCAGGAACCGTATCTTCGAGCCTTTCTTCACGACCAAGCCCGCGGGCCAGGGAACGGGCCTTGGCCTCGACATAGCGAGGAGGCTTGCACGCGAGCACGGCGGCGATATATCCTTCGAAAGTTCCCCGGGCCGGACCGTCTTCACGGTCAGCCTGCCGCAACCAGATGTAAAGTACGTGCCACGGAGGGAAGGATGAGCCCCGAGAAAGCGATACTCCTCGTCGACGACGAGGCTATCATACTGCTGGCCATGCGCCGGGAGCTCAGGTCCGAACTAGGGCCTTCCTTCCGCTACGAGATAGCCACGAGCGCCGAGGAAGGCCTCGCGGTGATCGACGAGCTCGCGACGGACGGCGTGCGCGTCGTCCTCGTGATCTCCGACTGGCTCATGCCCGGCATGAAGGGCGACGAGTTCGTCGTGCGCGTCCGCGAGATCCATCCCGACGTGCGGACCGTCATGGTCTCCGGCCAGATCGACGAGGACCAGCTCGACAAGCTCAAGGCCTCGGGCGCCCTCGACAGCTTTTTCCTGAAGCCCTGGGATCCCGTCCGCCTCGTCTCCGAGTGCCGCAGACTCCTCGCCGAGGCCTGACAGCCGCGAAACCCCGCAGCTCTAAAAACTCCGATACTTCCAGAACCTGCGCTGGGGTCAGACCCCAAGGCGCGACCGGATCGCCTGGGGTCTGACCCCGTCAAGCGCGGTGTGCGAAACAACCAAGGCTGATTACCAGAGTGGGGGAAGGGCGGGATCGCCGGCGCCGCCCTGGCGGGGTTCCGGGGGCGGGCTCGCATCGAGACCGCCCCTCGAGGCCGCCCCGCGGCGCCGGAAGCCCGCCCGAGGGGGAGCCGCGGACGTCCATGCCCCTGCAGAACGGTTTGCCGTTCTACACGGCCCCTGTGCTCGCCGTCCTTGGCCCGCGTCGACGGAGCGGTTCGTCTCCGCGCGAAGGAAACCGCAAGGGGCCGCGGCGCCTCCAATGGATGGCTTTCGAGAGTTGAACCCAGTCGACCGATCCGCAGATGCTGCAGGGCGGCGGGCGGCAAAAGAAAAAGGCGATGCCGCACAGCGGCCATCGCCTTTTTCTTTTGCCAGGACCCGCCCTATGCCGTCATTGGAACGGCTCGAAAAGGTCCTTCGCGCGAAAAGTTTTCCGGGAGGGTGCTCCCCCCCTTCGCTTACTTGGCGCGCTCGACGAAGGTCCCGTCGCGGGTGTCGAGGATGATCTTCGTGCCGATGTCGCAGAAAAGAGGCACGGAGATCTCGATGCCGGTGTCGAGCGTCGCAGGTTTGAAGGTCTTGCCGCTCGTATCGCCCTTGACGCCGGGCTCGCAGTAGGTGATGGTGCGGACGACGTTGATGGGGAGGGTGACGCCGACGGGCTTGCCCTCGTAGAAGGTGATCTCGACCTCGAGGTCGTCCTCGGGGGTCATGTAGCCGACGTTGTCGCCGAGGTCGTCCTTGGAGAGCTCGTACTGCTCGAAGCTGGTCTGGTCCATGAAGACCCAGGTATCGCCGTCGATGTAGGAGAGCTTCATCGCGTGGATATCGAGGGAGACGTCCTCGAACTTCTCGCCCATGTCGAGGCCGAGGTCCATGGTCTGGCCGGTCACGATGTTCTTGACGCGGAGCTTCTTGACCTGGCCGTTGCGGCCTCCCTTGATGCCAAGCATGCGCTGGACAATGACGGTGTCCTTGCCGGACTTGAAGACGGTGCCAACGTGAATATCGCCGGTCATGAGCATAGGTATTTCCTCACCTGAACAAGATTTGCTTCGGAATAGCGCCGCCATGCCAGGATACTGGAATCTCCGGAATGCGGGCGCGGGCACTACTTTACACGAAATCGCATAAAAAAGTCAGTAGGGTTGAGGCGAGGTTGCCATGGTCGATGAGGTCGGCGGCGAAGGCCTGGAAGCCCGAGGCCAGACTCTGCCGATCACCTGCCTGCGCAGCGGCCGGGGGTGCGACTGTTGGCGCGGCCGGCGTGTCGGGCCGTAACGTGGCCTGGAGGAGGGCAAGGATCGATTCCTCGCCGCGTACCCCTGGCGCGTCAGCGTCGCGGTCGTTGAGGGCGAGGGTCGCGGAGGCGACGGTCCCGAAGTCCCGAGGCCCGAGCCAGGGACGGAGGCGCTCGAGGAAGGCGCGGACCTTGACGAGCTGGTGGCGGCCGTCCTGGGGATAAGCCTGCCAGAGGAAGGGCCGGCCTGAGAGGGCCGCACGAGAGAGGCTGTCCTCGCCGCGGACGATCGAGAAGTCGCTTGCGAGGAGGAGCCTGTCCCAAGTCTCCTGCCCGACGAAGGGCAGGGCGAGGACCGGGAAAGGCCTGCCTGCCGCTTCCCAGGCCGCGAGGAAACAGGGCTGGCTCTTGCCGGCTGCGGCCAGGACGAGCAGGGAGGAGCCCGCGGCGGCAAGGTCGCCTGACTGGAAGGCCGCGAGATCGGCCACCACGTGGCCGTAGTCGCGCTCATAGCTGAAGACCGTGGCCCAATAGGCTTCTTCGAGGCGCGCCGGCGCGGCAGTAGCGCCGCTGCCCTGGCTGGCTGCGCCTGCTGCCCCCATCTGGCCGAGGATGGCGGCGCGGCCTGCGCAGCGGCTCTCGGCCGGGGCCTCGGGGCCAAGGACCGCGCGCGAGTCCATGAAGTCCTTGTCCAGGATGAGACCGCCTGTCCGCGCGGTGAAGCCGGGCATGAAGAAACGCTTCCGGACTTCGGCGGAACGGGTGGCCGACTCGAGGAGGTGGAAGTCGTCGGCCCAGTCCTCGGCAGTGAGGTACTCGAGGTTGACGACGAGCCGCTTGTCCTTGCGCGCGGGATCGAAGAGGGCGTCCTCGAACCAGTCGGGCCGGTTGCAGGCGAAGCACTCGACGACGCGGCAGGGCGGGGCAGCCTCGAAGCCGCGCCAGTCGGGCCCTGGGCCGCGCCGCCAGTCGATGACGGTCCAGCCCTGTATCTCCTGGACCGCGAGGGCCGGGTCGATGCCCGGGCAAAGCGGGGCGAAGGCTTCGAGGCCGTCCACGACGAGGCGGAGCCGCAGCACTGGATCGAGGTCCGACAGCGCTCGCGCGAGCCTATAGGCGACGCCGATGTCGCCGTAGTTGTCGATGACCTTGCAGAGGATGTCGATGGTGAGGGATTCGTCGCGCATCGCGGTGAATGATCGGGAAAAACGGCGGGCTAGGCAAGGGGCTTGCGCGGGGGGCGCGCGCCTGGCCACAATGGCGGACCTGATCCGGGGGGGAAGCATGAAGCTCACGATTCTATATACCAACGACCTCCACGCCCGTTACGAGGACTGGCTCCGCTGCGCGGCCTTCATCAAGCGCCGCAAGGCCGAGCTCGGCCCCGCCTCCTGCCTCGTCCTCGACGCGGGCGACCACTTCGACCTCAGCGTGGATGAGTGTCGCCTATCGCGTGGCAGGCTCAACGTGGATCTCCTCGCGGACGCGGGCGTCGACGCCTTCACCCCCGGCAACAACGAGTTCTACCGCGCCTCCCGCGAGACCCTCGCCTCGCTCAGCCTCGAGTCGCCCTTTCCCTGGCTCCTCTCCACGGTCGAGGAACGGGACGGCAGTCCCTTCGCGGGTTTCAGTCGAGGCGTCATCGTGGACAAGGGCCTTCCCGTGGGCATCCTCGGAGCCCTCGACCCGATGGACGACGCAGCGGGACGCCTCCATGGCCTCGCGACGCTCGACCGCGCCAAGGTCCTCTCGGCCGCCGCCGCCGAGCTCCGCGAGCGCGGGGCGGCCATCGTGATCCTCCTCTCGCACTGCGGCCTCTCGGACGACAGGGAGATAGCCCTCGAGACCGACGGAGCCATCGACGTCATCGTGGGCGGGCATTCGCACACGGAGATACATGGCTTCCTCGTCGAGCATCGGACGGTCATCGTGCAGGCTGGCGGCTTCGGCCACTATGTGGGCGAGCTCGAGCTCGAGATCGACGAGGCCGCGGCGGGTGTCGCGGCTCCGGGCCGCGCCGCCGGTAACGGCGCAGTCGGTAACGGCGCAGTCGGTAACGGCGCAGTCATCGTAGGTCGGCAGGCAGTCCTCCACGCCTCCACCGACCTCGGCGAGCCGGACGCCGCGCAGGCCGGCATCCTCGCCGCATACCGCGCCGCCGCACAACGTGTCCTCGACGAGGTGGTCGGCGAGCTCGACCGGGACCTTACGCAGGGCGACCTCGTGCGTCTCTCTGCCCGTCTCCTCAGATCGCACCGGGCCGCCGAGATCGGCATGTCCTTCGGCCCCGCGGCTTCAGAGGGCCTCGCGAAGGGGCCGGTACGCATCGGCGACCTGTATCGTGTCTCGCAAAGCTTCCTTTCGCCCGCCACCATCGAGTTCCAGGGCCGCCAGATCCTCGGCATCCTCCGCGAGCGCGAGGATGCGGCCATTACGGGCACTCGCGGCTACGGCATCGGCTTCCGTCCGCAAGGCCAGTGTTTCGGCCGCATTGAGTTCGATGGCGTCGAAACGGACGGCGAGGCCGTGAGGATCAACGGCGAGTCCCTCGACCCGGAGCGCTGGTACAAAGTGGGAGCGCTTAGTCACCTCACGGACCGCGAAGGCGGGGGCTATCCTTCGCTCGACGGATCGCGCAAGCCTGAGTTCGTGCGCTTCTATCTCCTGCGCGACCTTTTCGTGGAATCCTTCCGCAACGGAGAGGCCCAGCGCATGCTCGGCGAGGGCAAGACCGTCGCTGCTGGCTGATCGCGAGCCCGGAACGGAACAGCGGCCAGGTGCTGACCGGACTCCGGATCGATGCTATGATGAATCGGAGGTTTCATGTCTCCCGCAACAATCACCTGGATCTATGTGGCCCTGGCCGCCATCGACCTCGCATGGAGCCTCTTCCTCATGGCCCTCAATTACCGCAGCGTCGCGGCGCATCGTGCCGAGGTGCCTGAAGCCCTTGCAGGAGCCGTGACGGCGGAAGAGGCGGAAAAGGCCTCGGCCTATTCCCTTGCGAAGATGCGCTTCTCCTTCCTCGAGCAGCCGGTGACGACTCTCGTCACCGTCGTCGTCGCCGCCCTCGGCCTCTTCGGCCTCCTCGATGGCGCGATAGGCGGCCTCGTTTCCGGCCAGTTCTGGCGCGGAGCCCTCTTCATGGCTTCCGTAGCCCTGCTTTCCGCCCTGCTCTCGGCGCCTTTTTCCATCTACGGCACCTTCGTACTCGAGAAGCGCTTCGGCTTCAACACGACCACTCTCGGGACCTGGCTCCTCGACGCCCTCAAGGGCGCCCTCCTGTCCGCCGCCATCGGCCTTCCCCTCCTTGCGCTCCTCTTCTGGTTCATGGACGCGACCGGGAACCTCTGGTGGCTCTGGGCGGCCGTCATCTTCACCGTCGTCGACCTCGTCGTCTCCCTCCTCTATCCCCTCGTGATAGCGCCCCTCTTCAACAAGTTCACGCCCCTGGCCGAGGGCAGCCTCGCCGTGCGCATCCGCGCGATGGCCGATCGCCTCGGCTTCCGGATGGGCGGCATCTTCGTGATGGACGGCTCGAAGCGCTCTCGGTATTCGAACGCCTACTTCACCGGCCTTGGCGTGGTGAAGCGGGTCGTACTCTACGACACCCTCGTCTCCAGCATGTCGGAGGACGAGGTCCTGGCCGTGCTCGGGCACGAGATCGGACATGAGAAGCGGAAGCATGTGGTCAAGATGACCTTGGTCTCCATCGCTCTCTCTTTCGTTGGTTTCCGGATTCTCTCGCTCCTCGCCAGATGGAGCCCCCTCTATGCGGCCTTCGGCTTCCCCGCCGAGACCAAGGAGGCCATTCTCCTCATCTTTGGCCTTGTCGCAGGGCCCGCGACCTTCTTCCTCGCGCCCCTCTTCTCAGCCTGGTCGCGCAGGCACGAGTATGAAGCCGACGCATTTGCTGTGGAGGCTCTCGCGAGCGAGGCGAGCGCAGCCGACGCATTTGCTGTGGAGGCTCTCGCGAGCGAGGCGGGCGCAGCCGACCCTTCGCGGGGCGAGACTGCGGGCGCGACGGCCCTGTCTTCCGCCCTCGTGCGGCTCAACAGGGAGAATGCCTCGAACCTCTGGCCCCATCCGCTTTATTCCTTCTGGTACTATTCGCATCCCACGCTGAGCGAGCGCCTCGCGGCGATACGAAAGGAGACTCCATGAAGACAGAGCGAGAGCTTCCCGAACCGGTCATCCTCGCGGCGCAGCTGCGGGGCGAGAGGAGCATCGCCAAGGCCCGCTTCGTGCTGCTCGCCATCCTCGCGGCCTTCGGCGCCTATGTCTTCGCCTCCGCGGTGGAGGAGCGCAGCATGGCCTCGGAGATAGCAAGGCCGGTCTACTACGTCGAGCTGGCTTGCATCGTCCTCGCGGCCGCCGTCTCGACCGATGTCCTCAGGATCACGTCGCGCGGCGAGTACCGCTCGTGGATGCGCTTCCTCCCTTCCTTCATCGACGTCACGGGCGTCGCGGCCGTGCACTGGGCCATGGCCTCCTCGGTAAACCCCTCGTACTCCTTCACTGGCGCCACCGTCTGGTTCTACCTGATCTTCGTCGCCGTCGCGTCCATCCGGAATTCGCCGGCCTCGGTGCTTTTCACGGGCGGTTACGCGGCCACGGCGTTCATGACCCTCAACACCATCTTCTTCTCCGGGATGGGCAATTTCATCCCTGGCGGCAATGTCTACGCGAACGCCTCGGGCTCGGTCGTCAAGCTCGATTTCGAGGACGAGGTCATCAAGGCGGCGGTCATCCTCGCGGTGACGGGCATCCTTGCCGTCGTGAGCTACCGGAACAACAAGCTGGTGATGAAGCAGGTCGAGCTGCAGAAAATCGCGCAACGCTACTCCGAGACCCTGAAGAGGATCAACGAGTCCCTGGAACGCTTCATCCCGCGCGAGTTCCTCGGCTTCCTCCGCAAGGAGAACATCCTCGAGGTCGAGCTCGGCGACTGGACCGAGTGCGAGATGACGATCTTCTTCCTCGACATCCGCGACTTCACCTCGCTGTCGGAGAACATGAGTCCGCAGGACAACTTCCGTTTCCTCAACTCCTTCCTCGGCGTCTTCGGCCCGATCATCAGGTCGCATGGCGGCTTCGTCGACAAATACCCCGGCGACGGCATCATGGCCCTCTTTCCCGGAAAGCCCGACGACGCACTCCTCGCCGCCCTCGAGATGCGCGAACGACTTGTCGCCTACAACGAGGGCCGCGTGAAGGGCGGCTACCCTCCGATCCGCTTCGGCATCGGCATCCACACAGGGCCCCTCATGCTCGGCACCATCGGGGAGAACAACCGCATGGACTCCACGGTCATCTCGGACACGGTGAACGCGGCCAGCCGCATCGAGGGCCTCAACAAGAAATTTGCCACGGACATCCTGTTCTCGGGGGACGCGCTGCGCAGGCTCTCCGAGCCGGGCCGCTTCGAGTCGCGTTTCGCCGGCGAGGAGACGGTGAAGGGCAAGGCCCGCGCCGTGCAGGTGTACGAGCTGATAAAGGGCGAGACCTCTGGACGGATCGCATGACGCTTGATGCGCGATGGCTGCGATGATTCCCATGGACCGCGAAAGCTTCGACTATATGCCCTGCTATTCGAGGAGAACGTCTGGCGCCTCCTCGCGCGGCCCGAACTTGCGGCCCGCGAGACCTGGGCGGTCGCGGTGTTTAGCCCGGACGGACTTGTGCCCGTGCGATGCCAGCGCCGCGGCAGCGGGCCTGAGGGCCTTGTGCGCTGGGATTACCACGTTTTCGCCCTCGCCAAGGGCGATGACGGATACACAATACTCGATTTCGACACGACCCTCGGCTTTCCCATGCCTGCCCGGGACTACCTCGAGGCCGTCTTCACTGATGGCCACGGTTCCCTGGGCCAGCGCCGGGGCGATGGTGACGGGAATCGTCACCATAGCAAGATCCTTTTCCGGGTCATGGAGGGAGGCGAGTACTGCAGGCGCCTTGCCTCGGACCGCAGCCACATGCTCGGTCCGGACGGCAATTGGCTCGAGCCTCCGCCGGCCTGGCCTGCGCCGGGAGGTTGCGGCGCGGGGAGCTGGCCGCTTGCGGGCATGATAGCGCCTTCCGAGGACGGACCGGGTCGCCTCATGGACCTGGCCGGGCTTGAGTCCTTCGTGACTGAGGCCCAGGCCGCGCCCGAGGCGGCCGCGCCCGAGTCCGCTGCGCCGGCTCCTGAAGCTTCCGGACGGTCGAGGCGCGAAGGAGGGACCAACCACCACAGGCTCAGACTCATGGCCTTGCGCCGCATCGCGCGCGCCTTCCTCGTCTACTTCATCTGCATGTACGCGATGACCCTCGTCCTCGACACGAGCCTCCAGGCCACGATGGAAGCGCAGATCATCGAGGGCGTGAACGCCTACATGGCCTCGGGCGCGGCCCGCGGCATGCCGGGAACGCCCTCGGAGATCAAGAAGGGCATGATTGAGGCCCTGCGCAGGAGCTCCGGCCTCGACGAGCCGGTCGCGTTGCGCGCACTCGTGAGGACCTGGCGTATCGTGACCTTCCAGCTCGGCAAGGAAGGCGACTTCATGCGCCGCTCCTCCGCCGCTTCCGATGTCGCGGAAGCCCTCGGCAACACCCTCATCCTTTTCGGCATTTCGACGATCCTGGCCCTGGGCCTGGGCATCCTGCTCGGCGCCCAGATGGCCCGCAGGCCCGGAAGCCTCGTCGACCGTGGCGTTTCCTTTGCCACCATGCTCTTCTTCGGCACGCCGGCCTGGTGGGTCGGCTCCATCCTCATCATGCTCTTCGTGTTCCGCTTCCCCGTCTTCAATTTCGGCGCGGTCTCGTCGGTCCCGGCCCCCGAGGGCTTCTTGCCCCGCCTCCTCGACCGCGCCTCCTACCTCGTCCTGCCCGTCCTCTCGATCGCCTTCATCCGAACCTGGGGCATCGCCTACATGACGCGGTCGATCATCCTGCCGCAGCTTCACGAGGATTACGTGATGGCCGCGCGGGGACGGGGCATCAGGGAGAGCCGGGTGCTCCGCGGCCATGTCATGGGCACGGCCATGCCGGGCATCGCGACCTCGGCCACGCAGTACCTCGTGGCGATCCTCGGGGGCGATATTGTCGTGGAGAACGTGTTCGCCTATCGGGGGATCGGCTATCTCTTCTGGTACTCCCTGCGCTTCAACCATACCGTCACCGCGGTGCTGAGCCTCGCCGTCCTCGTGGCCATGACCTGCCTCGCCTACGCTGTACTCGACGTGGCCTACAGCTACCTCGACCCGCGCATCAGGCGCCCCGACCGGCGGAAGTCGTCGAGAGGCTAGCGCCCGGGCTCCGCGGGAGCGGTGGCCGCGCCACGGCCGGGAGCGGCTCAGGTCAAAAGGAGCCCCCGGCTACCGAGCCCCTCCTTTGCTTGCGCTCCTGGGGACAGCCGTAACAGCCTACCGATCCCGCCTCGTTGGGCACTCGTGTCACAGCTATCTCTTGATTGAGCGTCGCGGCGGGTGGCAGGAAAAAGCCCGTAGCCGAGCGGAGCGAGCGGCTACGGGCTTTTCCCTGCCAGGACCCGCGATGAAGGGTCAATAGAAAGGCTCGAGCGAGTACCGGCGTGGGGGAATCGTCCTACTACAGGCAGAGCCCGCGGTAGCGCATGTAGAGGAAGAGCGAGGCCGTCATCAGGGCGTGCGCGTTGTCCTCCGCGCCGACGAGCTCGATGGCCTCACGCTCGGGAACGAGGAGGACTTCGATTTCCTCGTGCTCGTCGAGGCACTGGTCCCGGCAGAGGGTGCAGCCCTCGCCGACAAAGGCATGGAAGCTGTTCGTCATGAAGGCCGGGTTGGGCGAGAGCGTGCCGAGGGGAACGATCATCTCCGCGCGGTAGCCCGTCTCCTCGGTGAGCTCGCGGCCCACGGCCAGGGCAGGATCTTCGCCCCGCTCGACGGCCCCGCCGGGGAATTCGAGGCAGAGGCTTCCCGCTCCATGGCGATACTGGCGGATCATCACGATCATGCGGCCAAGGGCCGTGTCCACCACGGGTATGACGCCTACCCAGTCGAGGGAGTTCACGAGGTAGAAGGTGCCCTTCTTGCCGGCCTCGGATTCGCGCTCGCAGGAAGAGACATCGAAGATCCGGTAGTCGGCGAGCTTGCGCGCGTTGCATTCGGTCCAGCGTCCGGCCTTGCCCATACCTTGAGCCTAGCCTGAAGGAGGCCCGGCCGCAAGCCGGCCGTCGCAGGCAGCATGTCTCATGGCAGCTATAGGTCCTTGCAGATCCTGAAGGCCCTGCGCAGCGCGCGCTTGTATTCATCCTCGGGCACGGGGATGTCCGGCAGGAGGCAACGGCGGCAGAAATAGTCCGTGGCCTCCTCGAGGCTGAAGCCGATGAGGCCGTTCATCATGCCCTTGAACATGGCCTTGGCGAAGGCGTCGCTCGTGATGATCATGGCCGCGAGACGCTCGTCCGTGAGCCGCGCACCGTAGGTCGTCGCGAGGCGCTTGGCGAAGCGGAAGGTCGTCCGTTCGAGGCGTTCGATGTTCGCCGTGTCGTAGTCGGCGTAGGTCACGAGGTCGTAGTAGACGGCCTGGGTCTTGGGATTGAGGGCGATGTCCCGGAAGAGGAGGATGTACTCGATCAGGATCCTTAGGAGGAGGTCCCCGTCTTCGGGCACCGCGCCTTCGGCCGCGGCTACGATGCGGTCGGCGAAGGTGTCGAAGAGGGCGCGCGCGATGCTTTCCTTGTCTGGAAAGTGGTAGTACATCGAGGCGCGGCCGATGCCCGCCTCCTCGGCGATGTCCCCGATCCCCGTCTCGTAGTAGCCGCGATCCTCGAACAGCCTGCCTGCGGCCTTGAGGATGCGCTCCCTCGTCTCCGCGCTCTTCCTGTACGCCATTTTCCGACCTTTTCGCGGACAGTCCGCGAGCAGTGTGCCAATTTCGACATCTGTCTGAATTTTTCTTGACAGCACGGGAAAGCGGCCCTATCATCAGGCTGTAATTCGGACATCTGTCGAAAATAGGACAACGGCAACGGAGTCCAGTATCCGTTGATAGCCCCTTTCTGTCAATCAAGAGCGCCGTCCGGATGGACGGCAGGGGGTCTGACCGATGGACCAGCGAGCCCTGGTGTTCGAGAGCATATCCTCCCGCAAGGACAGCCTTGTCGCCCTCGGCGACAGGATCTGGGAATTCGCGGAGCTCGGCTTCGAGGAGCGGAAATCGGCCGCAGCCCTCATGGCGGCCCTCGAGGCCGAGGGCTTCGCGATCCGCGCGGGCATCGCGGGCATCGATACCGCCTTCGAGGCGAGCTGGGGAACGGGCAAGCCTGTCGTAGCCCTCCTTGGCGAGTACGACGCCTTGCCGGCCCTGAGCCAGGCTGCGGCCCGCCCTGAACGGGCGGAGGCCGTTGCCGGTGGCAACGGCCACGGTTGCGGACACAACCTCCTCGGCGTCGGTTCCCTCGCCGCGGCCATGGCCGCGAGGGACTGGCTCCTCTCGAGCGGGAGCTCGGGCACGGTGCGCTACTACGGTTGCCCCGGCGAGGAACACGGCTGCGGCAAGACCTACATGACGCGTGCCGGCTGCTTCGACGATGTCGACCTCGCCCTGACCTGGCATCCCGCCGACGTGAATGGCGTCCTCCAGATGAGGACCCTCGCCAACCTCTCCGCGTATTTCCGTTTCTCGGGCAAGGCCGCGCACGCCGCCGGCGCCCCCCATCTCGGGCGGAGCGCCCTCGACGCCGTCGAGCTCATGAACGTGGGCGCGAACTACCTCCGCGAGCACATCATCCCCGATGCGCGTCTCCACTACGCCATCACCGACCCGGGCGGGAAGGCGCCCAACGTGGTGCAGGACCGCGCGGAATCCTTCTACTTCTGCAGGGCTCCGCGCGTCTCGCAGACCCGCGAGATCTATGACCGGCTCTGCGACGTGGCGCGGGGCGCCGCCCTCATGACGGGCACGACTGTGGAGATCCGCTTCGCCGAGGGGCTTTCGGATTACATACCGAACCGCGTCCTCGGCGGCCTCCTCCAGCGTTGCCTCGAGGATGCGGGCGCCCCGGCCTTCACCGACGTCGACCGCGAGCTCGCCTTCCGGTTCCGCGCAACGCTTTCCGAAGCTGACCTCGCCTCGGCCCTTGCCCAGGCCCGCTTCCTCGAGGGGCCCGAGGTGGCGCGGAAACTCGCGTCGAGCGCGGTCTCGGAGGTTGTGAGCCCCCTCCTCGGCATCGATGCCTGCCTCCCTGGCTCCACCGACGTGGGCGACGTGAGCCAGGTCGTGCCGACGGGCCAGATCGTCACCGCCTGTACGGCCTTCGGGACGGGACCCCATACCTGGCAGTTCACCGCACAGACCGCCTCGTCCATAGGCCATGAAGGCATGCTCGCCGCCGCCCGGGCTCTCGCGATGGCGGCCATCGAGGCTTTCCGCGATCCTGGCCTGGCGGAGAAGGCCAGGGCAGAGCTTGCGGAGACGACCGGCGGGAGCGCCTACGTCTGCCCCATACCGTCCGAGATCCTGCCCGGGCAGGAACGTTAGCCGGATCGACTGCGGCGCGCCCTTCGGCAGGTCACCGCGCCAAACAAGTCGCTAGTACCACTTGTCAATAGGAGGCAATGATGGCTGGCAGCGGAAACGGGAAACGCATAGGCTTCTTCGGCTCGGTCTACTTCGTGGAGGGCATGGTCCTCACCATGTTCTCGTCCTACATGGCGATCTACCTGAGGCAGTACAAGCTGTCCTTCACGCAGATCGGCATCGTTTCGGCCATAGCGCTGCTGCCGACGATCCTCAAGATCCTCATCGGCGCGCTGTCCGACAAGTGGAGCCCCTTCGGCAAGGGCCACCGCAAACCCTACATCCTCGTGGGCCTCATCCTGCAGGGCATAGGCTATGCGATCTATCCCTTCATCTCTCCCGTCGAAAGCTATGGCCTCTTCATTGCCGTCTCCCTCCTCATCGGTCTCGGCATGGCCACCTACGACACGACGACTGACGGCCTCGGCATCGACATCACGCCACACGAGGAGCGCAGCATCGTGCAGAGCTCCTGCGTGGCCGGCCGCGCCTCGAGCATGGTCATCGTGGGACTCGTCGTCGGCCTCCTCGCCGCGAAGGGGCTGTGGAAGTACGCCTTCTGGGGCATCTCGGCCTTCAGCTTCCTCGAGCTTTTCGCCCTCGGCCTCGTGAAGGAGAAGCCGCGCGACAAGGCGAGCGAGTTCGACAAGTCGGCCTTTGGCGCGATGGTGAAGCCGGCCTACCTCATCTACGTCCTCATCGGGACCCTCTTTCCCCTCGCGCTCTACAGCACCTACTCGATGATCACCGTCTACCTCAAGGAAGGCTTCAGCGTGAGCATGAACACGATAGCCATCCTTTCGGCCCTTTACGGCATAGGCGCCGTCGGCGGCGGCATCGCGGGCGGTCCCCTCATGAAGCGCTTCGGGCGCAGGACGAGCCTTTATTCCGCCGCTATCTTCACGGCGATCGCGACCCTCTTCGTGGGCCTCCTGCCGTCGGCCGGCCTCGCCTGGTTCGTCGTACCCGTCTTTGGCGTGGCCTTCGGCTACTATGAGACGACCTACTTCTCCCTCGGCATGGACTTCGCCGATCCGCGCATCGCGGCCTTCATGTTCTCGGTGGCCATGGCCTTCGGCAACGTCGGCATCGCAGCGGGATCCGCGATATCCGGCATCCTCGTGGACAGGGCGGGCTTCCGGGTCCTCTTCATCGTCTACGCGGCGGTCAACCTCGTCATGGTGCCCCTCACCTACGTGGTGTTCAGGCTGAGGAAGGATCTCATCAAGTAATAAAAGAGGCCCTGGAATGGCGGATGCCCTCGTCAAGCTCTGTTGCGGTATCTATGGACTCGCGCACCGGAAGGAGTTTTCCGCATCGCGGCCCCTCGAGGGCAACGCCGCCTTCATGGATCGCGATGAGCGATACTGGTGGGGCTACAAGTTCTACTGCTCGCCCATCGAGGAGGCCGAGCCGGGCTCCGGCCTCGAGGAGTACTTCCGCGGCCAGGACCTCGACTTCGGCCGCGGGAAGGCCGCGGCGCTCGTGGCATCCGCGGCAGGCGCGAGGACCGGCGCCCTCGAGGGTGAAATCGGCGCCATGACCATAGCGGCGGGCGGCGACATCCTCGTGTCGCCGCAGCTCCGCCCGGAGACCACCGCATGTCTGTGGGACGACGTCCGCAACTTCTATTTCGATGCGGATGTCGTCTACGCCAACCTCGAGACGCCCGTGGCGCCTTCCTCGCCGCCGGGCTTCCTGCCGAGGAGCATCCTCGAGCCGCCGGCCCTCAACAGCACGCCCGCGATGTTCGACCGCATCGTCGAGGACGGCAAGGGCATCAATTTCCTCTCGACCGCCAACAACCATTGCCTCGACCAGGGCGAGGCCGGCCTCCTCGAGACCCTCGACTTCCTCGACGCGCGGGGCTACCCCCACGTCGGGACCGCGAGGAGCCCCGAGGAACGCGACCGGGTGGTCATGGTAGAGAAGGGCGGCGTGAAGACGGCCTTCATCTCCTGGACCTTCGCCCTCAACTGGAAGTCGCTGCCCGAAGGCAAGGACTACCTCGCGAACTACTCGAGGCTCAACCTCGCCGGCGCCGATGTGTCGCCCATCGCACGTCAGGTCGAGGCTGCCCGCGCCGCGGGGGCCGACGCCGTCGTGGCCCTCCTGCACTGGAGCCTCGAGTTCGAGTCCTTCCCCCTGCGGAACGTGGTCGAGACGGGACACCGGATCCTCGAGCTCGGCGTGGACGTCATCATCGGGAACCATCCGCATGGCGTGCAGCCGATAGAACGATACACCTATGTCGACGGGGTTTCGGGCAGGAACCGCGAGGGCCTCATCATCTACGCCCTCGGCGATCTCGTCTCCTTCCGCAGGAAGGACGTGCCCAACTCGCGCCTCGGGAACCTCGCTCGCATCCGGCTCTCGAAGCGCAGGGAGGATGGCGGAACGCGGACCGCCGTCTCCTCCCTCGAGATCCTGCCGACCTACCTCTATTCGAGGCTCGAGGACCGCAAATGCCGCGACTTCCGCATCCTCGATTTCCGCAAGCTCGTGCGCGAGCTCGACGAAGGCATGAACCGCTTCGGCCTGGGCCGCGCCCAGCTTCGCGAGGTACGGCGCCTCGAGGGCCTCATGAAAAAGGTCCTCGGCCCGGCCCTGCGCTGAAGCCCTCCGCTAAGGCGCGCTGAGCGTCACCGTGATGGTGTCGACGTAGGTCCCCTCGGTCGGGAGGAGGCCGAGGGCGCCTATCGTGAAGGTCAGGGGCAGCCTCTGGAGGGCGGTGTAGGTCGGCTGCGCTGTCGACACGAGCAGAAGCGGGCTGCCTGGCACGGTCGCGATGGCCGATCCCGACAGCGTGATCGCGTAGTCTATCTTGCTTCCATCCGCCGTGTTGGCGAGGGCCCATCCATTGGCCGACGCAAGCGAGAGGCTCCAGGCGGCATTCGTGCGTGCCATGAGGTCGACCGAGCGCGACGCTCCCGCCGACAGGATTCCGAAGGAGAGGGTCTGGCTCGTGGTCGAGGCCGAGAAGGCCTCCATCGGCTGGAGGACGGCGACATCGAGGACCTGGGGCACCGTTAAGCTTATCGAGAAGGTGGCGCTGTCATCGGGCGTTCCCGAAGGTTGGTAAACCGTGGGATAGAGATCGGCCCGCAGCGAAAGGACATAAGTCCCGGGAGGGGGCATGGGCGCGGTATTGAGGTAGACGATGAAGTCGAGGTCGACCTTCGCGCTGGTTTTTGATCCGACAGGGAAGTTGCCCGACAGCACCTGGTTCGCGCTTGAGGGATTGCCGTCCGTGGCGAGGCGGAAGGTCGGCCCCACCGAGGGCTTCCAGGCTTCCCATGCAGGGGAGGTCGCCGGGGCGGCGGGGACCGGCGTGAGCGACAGGGCCGTGAAGACGACGCAGAAATCCCCTATGTAGCCATCCGACTGGGCCCTGAGCGTCAGGATATAGGCTGCCCGCGAATCGGCGCTATACGCCATGGTAACACCCTGCGGTATGCGCTTGAAGGTCAGGGCAGACGCGTCGCGGAGGGCGATGAGGGCGAGGGCCGCAAAGGCGGCCAGCACGAGAAAGGTCTTCCGTTTCATGGGGAACCTCCTGCGATGGCCTGGATGGCCCCGAGCCTCACGGTGCCCCGTGCATCCGGCGCGATGGAGAAGACCGAGGCCGATCCGTCCGTCCAGCGCACGCGGTAGGAGCCGGGTTCGATGCCGTATATCGCGAGGATGCCATCTTCGTCCGTGAAGACCAGGCCTGTACCCGCGCCGCCGGCCGCGCCCACGCCCGTACCTGTAGCGGTGGCAGCGGCGGCGGCGGCGCCGGAGCCATCGGCCGCAGTGGCACCGGCGATCTCCGCCGGGCCGATGGCCTCGAGCCTGCCCGCCAGGTTGCGTACCGGCTGGCCTCCTGCGGTGATGACCCTCGCCACGACGGCTACCGATGGCGCCATGCCGACCCTGATGACCGTGCCCGACCTGTAGGCCGGCATGAAGGAGAGTGCGCCGGGGAGGGGACGCGCGTCGGGCGGGGAGCCCGGAAGCTCCACGTTGGCCGAAACAGGCCGGTACGCGGTTATGCCCGGCACGAGGATGGGGCGGCCTGCGGCCGTCCTCGTCCGTCCGCCCGATGCGAGCGCGAGTTCGATATCGGCTCCTTCGAGGTCCGTGCCCGGCACGAGGATGACGAAGGCGTTTCCAAGGGCGTTGCCGAAGGCCGCCTGGCCGCCCGCGTAGGCAAGCGTGGTCGAGACCGAGAAGTCAGCGCTGGCGGCGGAAAAGGTCCCGTCAGCCAATGTGGAGGCTTCGAGGCCGGCGCCGAGTCCGATCGTGGGCAGGTTGGTCCGGAGGGAGAGGCCAAGCCTCGGGCCTTCCGAACCATCCGGAGATGCCGGAGCCCCGAGACCTTCGCCCCTTACGTCGATGACAGGCGCGCGGGCGGGATCCTTGCCGACCGTGACGTCGAAGGAGGAGTCCTGCTTCACGAGGTCCTGGCGGAACTGGAGGGCGGCTCCGCCTGAGGGCAGCGAGGCCAAGGCCACCGAGAGCCTGGGTTCTGGGCCAGCGCCGGCCTTCCAGTCGGCGCCGCCCGCGAGCGAGATGATGGCCGACTGCCCGAGGATGAGCTGGAGGCCCGCGGAGGCCGAGGCCGAGGAGAAGGTTCCATCCTTGAAGACAGCCCCGCCGAAGAGAGCGAGGTTGCCAAGGCTCGCAGGCAAGGCTTCCGAGACCTGTCCGGACAGGGTCAGGGAAGCTGCCGTCGGTGCTTCCCGTCCCGCGACAGAGGCCGAAGGCGCAAGGTATGTAGCACTCCGGTACTCGGCGCCGAGGCCGAGGGATGGGACGAATTTCGAGGCCGGTACCGAGAAATTCCACGTTATGCGCCCCGCCCAGGCGGGCTGCGAGGCCGGGTTCGTGCCCAGGGAGAGGGCTCCTGTCGCGCCGAGGGTCCCGAGGAAGGCGGCGAGGCGGGCCGAGACTTCAGCGCCGAGGAGGTCGCCGCCGTAGCTGCCGCGGATGCCGAGCTGGAAGCCGGGCGCCACGCCGACGGAGAAGAGCCCTGCGGCAAAGGGGAGGCCGAGGCTCGCCCGATCCACGCCAGCGGCGAGGAACCAGTCGATAGAGCCTGGCGCAAGGAGCGATGGGTCGTAGGGGAGACCGACGCGGAGGATGCGCGGCGCCACGCCGTCTTCGAGGATGCGGATCGCGAGGTTGTTGAGCCCCGCGGCGAGGGGGAGGTCGGAGATGCGCCAGCTGCCCTTTCCGAGGCTATAGCGGCGCAGCACGACACCATTGAGCTCGACGAGGACAGAGGCCGGCCTCTCGAGGACGATCTCATCCGACGGCCCCGTCCAGGCGCTGTCCACGGACATGGAGGATTCGCGTCCGAAGGTGGCGCCGAGGATCTCGAGGCCTGTGCCGAAGCCCGAGTCCGTCAAGGTGGCGAGACCTGCGGTCGCCCGGGCCCTGATCGACGGGAAGTCATGGACGAGGCGGGCCGTGAAGAGTTCCGCCGAGAGGCCCGGGCTTGCCGAGCTGGCAGAGCCTGTCGACCCGGCCTGGAAGTCGGCGCTCGCCTCGGCTGCCCAGCCTGCGAGATAGATGGAGGGCCGGAGGTCGATGCTGGCATTGTACGAGGGAAGGATGGTTCCAGGTGCCGTCGAGTCGTCCCGTGCGAGGCCGAGGCCGCCATGGAGGTCGAGATCCAGCATCGCAGCGAAGGTCTCGGGTGAGAGGACCGCGGTTCCCGCGACAGCGGCGGGCGCTGCGCCGGCCGCGGAACGCCCGTTCCCGCTGGCGCCGAGGTTGACGGGAAGCATGGCGTCGGCGGCGATGACGAGGTTGAGTACGAGGTTGGCCTCGTCGAAGGAGAGGCTCACATGTTGGCGCGCGAGGGAGGCCGCATCGATGGTCTGGCCGCCTGCGAGGAGGGCGGCGATCACCGCGGGCCGCGCGCGCCCTTCGAGGGCCCGCCTTACGAGGTCGGGCGGAAGGAGGGGGTCGCCCGAGGGCGATAGGGTGAAGGCGACGCTGCCGAGGGACTCGCCATTCACGAGAAGCTCGGCGAGGCAGGAGCGGTAGGATATCGGTTGTGCCGAAGCCGGCGCGATGCCCGCGACCGCCATGACGAGGCAGGCGGCCGCGACGAGGGCCCTAGTCCTCGAGCTCAAAATGGCTCCGCACATCGCAGCTTCCCCCCTGACTTGCCCTGCCATCGGGAATGAAGACGCGCCGGCTCGTACCCGGCAGGTAGTTGAGGTCCGAAAGGGCCTTGAGGTCGGCCTCCGAAAGGGTCAGGACGGAACCGTCGCCCAGCGCGACTCCACGGAGAGCCCCGTGACGACGGCATGGCGTGTGCCCTCGTTGCGGATCTCGACGGAGTAGCCGGGCTTTCCTCCCGCGCCCTTGTCGGGCTTTGCGGTCACGGCGATCGACGGCTTGAAGGCTGGCAGTCCGACATAGAGCGACGCGACATACCTGAAGAGGACCTTGATGCCCGAGCCGCTCGAGGCGCCGAAATCGACCGGCACCTGTTCAGCCACGAAGCGGAAGGGCAACTCGCGGTCGACCTTCTCCGCGCCTATCCAGCGGAGCTTGACGACCGCCTGAGCGCCCGGCTCCAGGGCCAGGCGCTCGGGATAGATCTCGAAGGACGTGTCGGCGGGATTGTTCTCTTCGGTTCCATCGGGACGGAAGGCGCGCGTCAGGACCTTCATCCTGATCGCGATCGGCTCTGACCCTTCGTTCCGGAAACGGAAGGTCGCGATGCTTCCTTCGCCTGACGGCGCGCCCGAAGGCGTGACGGTCGCGACCATGGGCTCCATGGTGAAGGCCGCCAGGCCCGCCACCCCGAAAACCGCGAAGACCAGCATCAGCATCGTCGTACGCGCAGTCCGGGGGGCAAGTTCCATGGCATCCTCCTTCGAAAACCTCTTTCGATAACTTTCGTTTCTATCGCGTCACTTGGCAATGATGGTGAGGGTAAGGGTGTCGCTGTAGGTGGCCTCGTCGAGGAAGTAGTTCGCGCCATCGAAGGAGATGGTCAGTCCCCTCGAGGTGCCGGCGGCATCGGTCCTGCTCGCGACGTCGCTCACGACGGCGGTGCCGGAGGAGAAGGTGACGGGCACTCCGCCGTACTTGATGCTGTAGGGCATGGAGTCACTGGTGCCGGCGCTCTTGAAGGTGGGCGATGCGAGGCCGCCGGCCACCATGTTCGAGGACTGGAGGGTGACGGTGTACCCCGCGTGCTTGTTGCTGCGCTCGACCACGGTCGCGACGAGGAGGTCGCTCTGGGTGGTGGTGATGGGCAGGTTGGCGATGCCGGGCTCCGGGGTCACGGTGATCTCGAGAATGGCGGGCACATTGCCGGAGAGAAGGATGGAGCCGCTCGTGGCGGCGACCGCCGGGATGGAAGCAAGGGCAACGAAAGCCACGGCGATGGCGATGGTCATTCTGGAACGCTTCGTATTCATACAAACCTCCTGGTTCGGAATCTGCAATTAATGATGCAGAATCCGTGCCAGAAGGCGGTTATCGTAAGAAGCATTGCAAATGTGATACTGTATAAAGAAATGCTGGCGCGGGCCGATGCGCCTCGCGGGTACGGGCCATTCGCCTTTCGACCATCCGGTCGAATCCTCGACCGCAGCGTCGAAGGCCCTATTCGATGCCGAGGATGGACAGGCGCGAGCGGAGATGGCGTTCGCCCATGCCCAGGGCCCGCGCCGCGGCGCTCTTGTTGCCCCCCGCCTTTTCGACCGCGTCCCTGAGAAGGGCGCACTCGAAGTCCTTCATCGACTTCTCGTAGTCTCCGGAAGGTATCCATTCGGCGCAGGCTTCTTCCGGGGCTGCCTCCGGCAGTTCGGGGGGGAAGTCCTCGACCCTGAGGATGTCGCTACGGCAGAGGACCACGGCCCTCTCCACGAGGTTCTCGAGCTCTCGGACGTTGCCGGGGAAGCTCCGCTTGACGAGGCTGTCGCAGGCTTCGCGCGAGATGCCGGTGATCGCCTTGCCGCTGCGGCCGGCGTAGACCTGGATGAAGTGGTCCACGAGGAGCCTGATGTCCTCCTTGCGCTCCCGCAGGGGAGGGAGGTGGATCTCGATGACGTTCACGCGGTAGTAGAGGTCGCGCCGGAAGCTGCCCGCGGCGACCATGGCCGCGAGGTCGCGGTTCGTGGCCGCGACGATGTGGACATCGAGCTTGCGGGCAGTGTTTTCGCCGACGCGCTCGATCTCGCCGAACTGGATGGCCCTGAGGAGCTTGACCTGGAGGGCCAGGGAGGTTTCGCCTATCTCGTCGAGGAAGAGGGTGCCGCCGTCCGCTTCCTCGAAGCGGCCGACGCGGTCGAGGGTTGCGCCCGTGAAAGCGCCGCGCGCATGGCCGAAGAGCTCGCTCTCGGCGAGGGACTCGGTGAGGGCCGAGATGTTGACCGCCACGAAGGGGCCCTTGCGGCCGCTCCGCTCGTGGATGAAGCGCGCGACGAGCTCCTTGCCCGTGCCGCTCTCTCCCGAGATGAGGATGGGCGTGTCGCTCGTGGCGGCGCGCGCGGCCGTGCTCAGCATTGAGGCCATGGCGTAGCCCTGGTACATGATGCCGGCAGCCTTGGGCGAGGAGGGGAGTCCGCCCGAGGGCGGCAGGAAGGCCTCGTGGATGAGGGCGTCGCGCTCGTTGACCCTGAGGAGGATGCGCTCGATGTCGCTCTTGCGTACGGGCTTGGTGAGGTAGTCGTCGGCTCCGGCCTTGAGGAGGCTGACAGCCTCGGTAGTATCCTGGTAAGCGGTCATGGCCACCACGGCCACGGCGGGGTTCATCGCCTTGACGGCCGTGAGGATGTCGAAGCCTGTTCCGTCGGGGAGGTGGAGGTCGGTGAAGACGAGGTCCACGACCTTCTCGTGTGCGAGGGCGAGGCCGGCCGCCTGGGTCTCCGCCTTGAGATACTCGATCCGCGGATACTCGAGGCTGCCGCAGTAGACGCCGAGCAGCTCGAGCTGCGTCGGGTCGTCGTCGATCGCGAGGACCGTCATGGTGCTAGCCTAATGCGCGTTGTCCGAATCCGCAAGCCGCGATCCGGGGCCGAGGGCGCCCTCCGTCCCGCCTTGCAATATAATGCGAAAAAAACTATGGTTTTGCCTTGTCCGACAGCCCGGCATCCCGCCTGGCCCCGAACCTATCCACCTACAGGATCCCAATGAGCGATACCCAGGAACACAAGACCGATTTCCTCGGGAGGGACGCGATCTTCCCCCTCCTCATCAAGCTCGGCGTCCCCGCCGCCGTGGGCATGCTCGTCAACGCCCTCTACAACGTCGTGGACACGATCTACGTCGGCCTCGGCGTGGGACCCCTCGCCATCGCCGCCCTGTCCATCGTCTTCCCGATCCAGATGATCGTCTCGGCCCTCGCCCAGGCCATCGGCATGGGCAGCGCCTCCATCGTCTCGCGGCGCCTCGGCGAGAAGCGGCCCGAGGAGGCCACGAGGGCCATCGGCTCGGCCTACGCCTCGGTCTTCCTCCTCAACCTCGTCGTCATCGGCCTCCTCTACGCCTTCCTCCGCCCCCTCCTCGCCTTCTTCGGCGCGAGCGAGTCCATCATGCCCTATGCGATCGACTACCTCGGCATCGTGGGCGGCGGCTTCTTCTTCTTCGGCCTCTCGATGTGCGCCAACAACCTCCTGCGCTCGGCGGGCAACGCCCGCGCCTCGATGTCGGGCATGATCGTCGGCGCCATCC
>Ga0209099_1000764_pt1 | contig 36453 bp, 32 predicted proteins | sample AD_JPNHW2_MetaG_FD_184430 | JGI IMG/M metagenome (GOLD analysis project Ga0209099, IMG submission 184430) | Active sludge microbial communities of municipal wastewater-treating anaerobic digesters from Japan - AD_JPNHW2_MetaG (SPAdes) (version 2) | ecosystem: Engineered > Bioreactor > Anaerobic...
CGCGCCCATCAGGGTGTTGATCATCTTTTGGTCGATTCGCTCGGATTTGAAAACGCGCTGACGATGCTCTACGACGATCCGGAATTATTCAAAGCGGCCATAAAGGTTTATCACGATTATTACAAGAAAGTGCTTGTTTTCGCGCTCGAACACGGTGCAAAAATCATTTTTGAGAGTTGGTATAACTGCAGCTTGAGCGCAGGTTGGTCGCCCGCGGTTTGGCGCGAATTCTTTTTGCCCCACATCATAGAAGATGCCGAGATTACACACCGTTACGGTGCTTACTTCCACTTTTATGATGACGGTAAAGTCATGCCGATCTTAGACGACTTGAAAACGATCAAAATGGATTTGCTATCGACTTTGTGTTCACCGCAGGCCGGAGGGGACGTCGACGCGGTGACAATTAAAGAAAAACTCGGCAGTAGCACGGCTTTTAACGGCTATGTGAGCTTGATTAATATTTTGATGGGTACCAAACAGGAAGTCGAGGAAGAGACCCGTTATGCCCTGGAAGTTCTCGGCAAAAACGGCGGCTACATCCTCGGCACGACCGATTCCATCCGAAACGGCAGTCCAATTGAAAACGTCCGTGCATTCTTCGAAACAGGAAGAAAATATGGATTATATTGATTACGAATTGATATAAGCAGATAATTTAAAGGGGCGTAAAACCGCGCCCTTTCTTTTGACTTGCTGTAATTTGAACAAAAACATTCAAACGATGTTGTTAATATGTTCTTTACATTTGGTAATTATTGTCGTATAATGTAATTATAAAGCACACTGGAGGGTTTATGGTGATTATCGCCGAAGAAAATATTATTAAAATTAAACCTATTCCGTTCTTTAAAAAATATTTTGAATTGATTATTTTTATCTCTTTTTTGATCTTATGCTTGGTTTGCATATTTGTTTTTAAAATGCCGCTTTTGATTCCAACAAAAGGGCAAGCTAAATTTTTTTCGATTCATTATGTTTATCCATTGATTATCGCGGTAATCTGTCAGTTTATATTGATCTTTTTTTATAAACTGTTCAAGCGCAAAAATGCGGGGATATCTCTCAGAGAAAATTTAATTTCTCTTTTATATATCCCGTTCATTGCACTCGTGATGTTTATGCATTTTCAAATAAAAGCATGGACGCCTTTGGTAAATCCAAATACATATGACGCCTTCTATCAAAAAACCGATATGCTGACCCCGATCGCAGGATGGCTTTCTGCTCTCGGAAAAGTACTCGATACAGCCGGTATTTTTTCATCTCTCTATTTTTGGCTTTTCTTTTTAACGTTTGCGCTGTCGTTTGTGCTTCATTCTGCGTTTGACCATTTCCGGAACTTCCGAAAAGTCGTCGTTGGAACTTGTCTGATTCTGCTGCTTGGCGGTATTTCCTATTGGATTGCACCGGCTCTGGGGCCGTTTATTTACGAAAGCAGTAAACTCGCCGGATTTCCGGAAACCCAAAACGGAATGTATGTGATGTATCAAAGTATCATTACCACAGGAAAAATCCCGGATGCTTACTTCGGCGCATCTCTCGCCGCAATGCCGAGTTTGCATATTGCAAACAGTTTGTTCCTTTTACTCTGTGCGAGGCGTTCGCTGAAGTGGCTGCTGATATTCTATATCCCCGTTTTTATCTTTTTCGTAATCGTCGCAGTTGCATCAAAGTATCATTATGTCATTGACCTCGTTTTCGGTGCGCTGCTGAGCTTCTATATCTACTGGATCGTCAATAAAATCTGCGATTAATATTAAAGCCACGACATTTTTTATATAAGGAGAAGGAGGCGGCAAAAGCCGCCCCCTTTCCTTTTGTGTGTTCTCAGTGCTTGGTCACCGACGTATATTCGGGTTTCATAAATAGTTCCAAAGTCGAAAAATTGACACTGACTCGGGCCGCATTCCCGTTTTGGTCATTGAATAAAACCGTTAAAACGCCAATTTCATCGTCCGCGAAATAGGTCATTGCGCCGATGCTTTTCATCTTTTTCAATACCCATTGCGATTCGGGTCCACCGCGCTCGCGTACTTCGCGTCCGAAAATCTCCAGGACAGCTTCTCGCTTTGCGCCGTCTTTGATAAAGAGATCCCAAAAACCGAGTTGTTTCCCGCTGCTTGTGTCTAAACAGAGATAACGTGTTGAATCATACCGCGTACCGCTGCTGTCAGTTGCGTTGGTTTGAAAGCTGAAACAGATCATATTTCCGCTGTTGCAGGTATTTTCCACAATGATTTCGCCTGTCGCTCTTTCATTGATCGACATCGCTTTATAGCGAACCTCCAGATACGCTCGTTGTCCCTCTTCTTTCAGAAGCTGATTGAGTATTTTCATGGTTTCGGTGTCATAAAGTCCGTATATGCGGGGATGCCGCCAAACAAACGAAACCGCTTCGTCCTCGACTTTATCCTCCCGGACAGTAAACAACACGCCAGTGCTCGCTGATGCGATAAAACCTGTACCTTGCAAAAAGATCAAACAGCAAAGGATCATCAGTGCTGCCTTTTTCATGGCATTGCATCGTTTCTGCTGAATTGTACTGGATGCATGAAATCTGTGACGTTTCACATCTATAATGCTACATCCGTCGATGTTTACATCCGCGATGTTCACATCCAAGATGCTTTTACATCCGGTACACGATTATTATGCCCCGATGGGCGAAAATTTTCATGTAATTTTTAACATATTCGATCGTAATTCCACCATGTTACCGTTTGCTCGATATCAACGGACATACCGACTTTTCGCTGGAGCGCAAACGAAGCCGTGTTTCCAACGACAACTTCGCCGATCGGCAGGTTTCCCTCCGAAAGAACTTTTCGAATGATAAATTTTTCAAGTTTATAACCGAGACCTTGTTTTCGGTACGGCTCAAAAATTTCGAGCATTCCCATTTCGCCGCTGTCGTGCCTTCCGATAAAGCCGGTGGGTTCTCCGTTGATATAGATGCCGTACATAAAGCCGCCGGAAAGCCGCTCGGCAAAATAGCCTGCATCAGTGAACAGATGATAATGTTCGACAATCAGAGGCAGATCGTCGGCTGTCAATTGTCTGATATCTGCATCGGGCGCTTCGGGCGGTTCTTTCTTCAGATAAGCGGCCGCATTGCATCTCGTCTTTCGAATCGGATTTCGGCAATGCAAGAGATCATCATAAAAATCCTCATGCGCTACAATTGAATTTCCTTGAGGTACTTTATCGATTAGTTTTTCCGCTGTTTTTCGGCTTTTCGCCGTCAGCAAATAATGGCCGCCGTTTTGGTCAAACAACAGCATGCCGTCTTCACCGCAGAATATGATTTCTGCTGAGCCGCTTTTTAGGCAATAAAACAAAAGAGCGCGGTGCGGCAGATCGCTCTCGGCGAATTTAATACAAAACTCCGAATCAGTCATTTATGTTTCAGCTTTCTCTTATTTCCGTTTTCATCAACCAGCGTGATCGCATCCAACTGCCCGCGCAAACTGTCACGAAACGATGCGATATATAATGCCCGCAGATGCGCCTGCTCTTTTTTTTCATCCTCGGTCAGGCCGCACCCGCGCGCCTTTTTGGCGAGTTCGTTGATTTTATCGATCTCTTTTTGCGTGATCATATTCTTATCCTTTTTTAAATTGCGGCTTGCCCTTGTAGCCGCGCCAGTTGTCCCAATATTCGGCGCTGTCGGAATAACCCGTAAACTTTCTCAGTTCCGTTCTCGGCATTCCGCCGGAAAGCAGTTTTTGCACTTTTTGCGCGGTGTCGCGGAAAATAGTGATTTTTTCGACGGTCTCAGGGTCGAGCGTATCGTCCGCGATATAAGTGTGGACGTTGTTAGCGCCGTCAGCAGCAGCAAGATACACAAAATCCGCTGTATCCTTTTTGCTCATCTGCGGAAAATGAAACGACCCGATTCGCCACATAAACGGCACTTTGCATGTTTTTTCGATAATCGCAGGCGTGAGCATCGTTGAAATCGAGGGATCATAACGCTCGATGCGCGCTTCCTCGAGAAACTTCAATTGGTTCGGCAATAGTCCTTCGATGTGGATATTACGCTTTCCGGAGGTGCGGAAGCGATAATACTTTTCCCAAAACGGGAGCACAAATTCCGGCCAGAGCGAATCGGGAATCATGCTTGCGATATCGTCGGCCAGATAAGCCGTATCGTCGGGAAACGGCTTATCACCGTCAAGGCGGCGCAGTGCTGCGGAATAATCGTTGATGCTGTCCGTAAGCAAATCTAAAAACTCGGCGCAAAGTTCCGGCTCGTCGTAAATTTCGGTAAAAATCCGGTCACCAAGCAATTCGTAAGACGTTGTGAGCGGGCCTTCGACTCCGAATCCGAACCAAACGGAACGGCCCGGAAAAGCCGCTTTCAGCTTTTCGGAAAATTCGGCGTAAAACGGGAACATGCCCTCTTTGGAAAAATCAACGCCCCTTTTTGATTTTAGAAGTTCTATACCCTCTTTGACCGTTGAGCAGAGATGTTTGATGCCGACTTCACCGTTTTCGGGAAAAATAAGCTCCGCACCGAGACAATTTACATGCCCGTAACTGATAGAAGGTGTGATCATATTAGGCATCGGGAAACCGTCAAACAGTTTCGCCAGTTTTTCCTCGCCCTCTTTGTACATCCGGACATTCTCGTCAAAATCGAGAAAATAGTTCCGATAGGTGAGGCCGGCAAGCTTAATTAATGACATAACGGTTGACCCGACGCTCCAGGTGAACGGGGTGTTTTTACGCAGCGTGTCATAATCGACAACACGCGGTTCCGGCTTTTGTGAATTTAAAGGTTTGTCCATATTATTAAGTGTTGTCCGAGACCCTTTTCAGGGCTTGTTTGACTTCCGCGCGGTATGCGGGCGGACAAGCCGCGACCAGTATATCATCACGGAGCAACACGACACTGCCGCGCGGGACGATCATCTTTCCCTCTCGCAGAATCGAGACCAAAATGCAGTTTTGCGGTAAATCAAGCTCTTTGATCATGCGATTTTCGAGCGGAGATCCCTTGGTGACCGTGACCTCGTTGATCGAAATCTGCCCTGCCGTGACCGTGGATAAAAACCGGCTGTCAGCGTCGTCGAGCTGGCGCTCGATCAGATTCGCAATATAACCGGTGCTGCTGACAGCGATATCAACGCCCAGCTTTTGCACTACCTGAAGATTCTTCGGATTATTTACTCTTGCTACGGTCTTTTTGACGTTAAAGCGGATTTTAGCCAACTGGCAGGCGATCAGGTTAATCTCGTCTTTGCCGGTGACAGCAATGAAAGCTTCCGCTTTATCGGTCTCCGCTGCCGTCTGCTCCTCGATCTTGCTCCCGTCTCCGCAGATGACCGACCGGTGCAGATCGTTTGCGATTTTCGTGCAGATCTCGGGACGAAGCTCGATCATCCGTACCTTATGTCCGCCTTCTATTAAAGTTTTTGAGAGATTATATCCGACCTTTCCGAGGCCGACGATCACAACAGTCATAATTAAATCTCCGTTTCTCAGTCCACTTTATGCGAGACGACCAACCGGTCGCTTGCACTGAGTTTGCGTTCGGGGCTCTCAACAACCATTGTCATTTCACCGCTCGGGTGCATTGTCCCGAACAACAGTACGTTTTCACGCGCATAAGCTTTTGCCAAATCGGAAAGGGACATGCCGATCTCGTGTTCTCCGGGGTTTTCAATTGCAAACGAGAGCGTACTCATGCCAAAATGCAGTGTCTTATGCGCAAGTTCCGCTTCGACTGTTGCCGAATATACCGCATCGATAGTCAGTTTGGTCGGGCAGATGGTCTGAAGCCCGAAACGTTTATAGGCGTCTTCGCGCTCCGGGTCATAAATTCGGGTGACGACCCGCCGGACGTTAAAGACATTATGCGCAATCTGAGCAGCCATAATGTTGATGTTGTCGTCATGTGTGACGACCGCGACGATGTCGCAGGCAGCGATACCCGCCCGCCTTAAAACATCCTGATCGCACTCAAAACCCTCAAAGGTCATCCCGTTGAAACTGTCTGATAAATGTGTAAAATTGCGCGCGTCGCTGTCGACAACCGAGATGTCATGCCCCGCTTCCGATAAGCGCGAGGCCAGCTCAGAACCGACTTTTCCGCACCCAATGATTAAAATATTCATTTAATAATATCCGTCCTTCCGCTTTCTACGTTTGATTTGCGATAAAAAATATCGGTTTATCCGACGATGATTTTGCCTTCCGGTAAAATTTCATTCTTTTTTCGGCTGGCTCTCAGGGTGGTTATGGAAAGCATGAAGGTCACAAGCCCCACGCGTCCCATGAACATATTCAATATCAGGATATATTTCGAACTTGCCATCAGTGTCGGCGTCAGATTGGCGCTCAAACCGACGGTGCCCGCCGCGGAAAACACCTCAAACAGCGAATCTATCACGCTGACCTTTTGCACATGATTTTCATTAGCGAAGATCAAAGCGGCGGAAGCAAAGATCATTCCGAGCATTAAGATCATAATCGCAAGCGAGCGGTAAACCACTTCGGTTTTGATTCTCTTCCCGCTGATCACTGTGTCCTGTCTGCCGCGCAAATAGCTCCAGATGGTCATGACAACCACCCAGAAAGTCGTGATTTTAATACCGCCGGCGGTCGAACCGGGAGCTGCTCCGATGAACATCAAAATGCAAAACAACACTTTTGTACGGGTAAACAGATTTCCGATATTGACCGAAGAAAAACCGGCCGTTCTGGTTGTGATCGATTGAAAGAACGAATTGATAACTTTTGTCCCAAAGCTCATATTCCCGATAGTGCCGGGATTATAATATTCGAATATTAAAAAAAGAATCGTACCGGACAGAATCAAACCCGCAGTCAGTTTAAAGACCAACGAGGAATGAAGCATCATACTCCGTTTCTGTTTCAGCGAGCTGACCAAGTCGTACCAAACCAGCACGCCCATACCGCCGATGACAATCAACGACATGACCGTGATCAAAACAATCGGAGAATGTTGAAAAGGAATCAGATTCACAAAGTTGACTTTGTCTCCCGTCAGGTCGAAACCCGCATTACAATAGGCCGAAACGGCGGTGAAAACTGCCCGAAAGACGCCGCTGGGCCCGAAGCGGTTCACGAACTCAGGCGTGATGATTATGGCACCGATCGCTTCGACCACCAAGGTGAACATCACAACCATCCTCAGAACTGTCCAGACTTCAGGCAGTGAGTCATAACTGATGGATTCGGTAGCGAGTGAAAGATCTTTAAAGCCGAATTTCCGCTTTAGAAAACTACCGACAAACAGCGTAATTGTGATTAATCCCAATCCGCCGATTTGAATCAACAACAAAATAATAGCCTGTCCGAACGTCGTCCAATAATTATATGTATCTTTGGTTACCAGTCCGGTCACACAAGTCGCTGAAGTGGCAACAAACAGGCAATCGGTGAATGAGGAGACAATTTTTTGCCGTGATGCAATCGGCAACATCAGCAGCAGTGCCCCGGTTAAGATGACTCCGGCAAAACTGATGATAATCAATACCGAAGGTGAGATGAAAGAGGAAAGCTCTTTCTTTTTTCTTTTCAGCATATCCTGCTTCGCTCCTTCAATTAACGGGAAGAAGGTTTAGACGATGACTGTTGGGAATCGGCTGCGGCGGTTGATGTTTGCGATAGAACCGCGGAAGACGTCTGGAATTCGGAATTGATGCTCGGAATTTCACTGGGTTTAGCGGGTGCGCTGTCTGTGTCGGGAGCTGCCATTGCATCGCCGTGGATTGCATAGGCAAGCGCGTAGAGCATATCCGTCACCGCGGGGGTGCATTTCTCGGCAAAACTGTTGTCAAGTTCGTAAATTCGGCCGGCTGACGCGGCGGCGAGCTGGGAAAAATCGCTGTTTTGGATATAAGAAATCGCGGGTGGATTCGAGACAATGATGACATCGGGATTAGCCGCAAAGATTTCCGTAAAAGGCATTGAGTAACCGGTGTTGTTCGCCGCGATGTTGGTCACGCCCGCAAGCTGCATAATCACGCCGGCGAGCGTATCGCCCGTTGCAACTGCGCCTTGATTCGACAATACGAAAATTCCTGTCGGCTTATCGACGTTTTGCAGTTTATAGGTTACATAATTGAGTTTTTGTTCAAAGTCAGCCAGATAATCCTTTGCGAGAGCTTCGGCGCGATTCACGCCGCGCAGCACTTTCGCGATTTCCGTGACCCGTTGTTTGATCTCTTCAATAGTCGCCGGAACCGGCAGTACGCAGACCTTGATGTTGTTCTCCGCCAGTTTTGCCGCCGCTGCCTGCGGCAGAGAAACCGCGGCAAACACGACCTGCGGCGCAAGCGCAATGATGGCATCGACGTCAGGGGCGCTGACCGTGCCCATGCTCGGCAGCTGCCGCACATTGCCGTTGTAGTCGCAATATTCACTGCGTCCGACTAACACCCGGGACTGTTTCAATCCGTAGATAATTTCGCCGATGTAGGGCGACAGCGTGACGACCGCTTCAGGGTATTTCATAATCTCCGTTCCGCCGACGTTGACAGGATAATTCTTCGGCCTTGAGCAGGCAGGCAAAAGCATCAATATAACAATGACGACAGCGAACAGTTTTCTCATGGTTTATCTCCCGAAAAGTTTCAATTATTATTTGATTTTTTAAAATCGGTTATTCCGCGCCGAAGAGATCATTTTCAACTTTGGCACAAAGATAATGATAGACCGGCAGATGCAGTTCCTGGACTTTATAAGTCTCTTTTTCCGGTACACGGATGCAGATGCCGCAGAGCTCTTTCAGCTTGCCGCCGGTCTCACCGGTCAGCCCAATCACGGTCATGCCGAGTGCATGGGCCGTCACTGCGGCGTAGGCGGTGTTTTTAGCGTTTCCCGAGGTTGAAATCGCAATCAGAATATCCCCTGCCTGCCCATAGGCGATCAATTGCTGCGCATAGATCATATCGGGATCGATATCGTTTGCCACCGCGGATGAAAGGGAGATATTTTCGCACAGATCATGTGCGGGAAGGCCGCCCTGTAATTTTTCGCCGAGTTTTACGCCGAGCTCGGAATCGATTGCGGCGAGCCGGCATTTTATGGCATCGTCAAGCGGGCGTTTGGACAGGAAACCCTTGACCAATTCGCCGACAATGTGGGTGCTGTCGGCAGCGCTTCCGCCGTTGCCGCAAATATAGACGCGTCCGCCGCCGGAAAAACAGGTTTTGAGCTCTTTTACGGCATTTTCAATATCTTCGCCGCAATATAAAAGCTTGGGATGCCGTATAATCAATTCCTGAATATCCATTAGTCATTTATTTCCTTTCGAGTCTATTTTAATGCCGACACACCCGTCGCATCGACTCCGACGATCAACGGCAGCTTTTCTACTTCCAGTTTTCGAATTGCCTCGCAGCCGAGATCTTCAAAAGCGACTACTTCACTGCTTCTTACGCAATCGGCGATCAAAGCGCCGCAGCCCCCCAGTGCGCAGAGATAATAGGCCTTGTTCTTTTCAATAGCAGAGACGACGCCGGAGTTTCTTCGCCCTTTCCCGATGGTCGCGGCAATACCGAGACCATACAGCCGCGGGGCATACGAATCCATGCGAGACGAAGTCGTGGGGCCGCAGGAGCCGATGACCATACCGTTCGGTGCGGGCGTCGGACCGCAGTAATAGATTACAGCGCCTTTCAGGTCGAACGGCAGCGGTTCTTTTTCATCAATCAGCTGCGCAAGGCGCTTGTGGGCGGCGTCGCGTGCGGTATAGATCGTGCCGGATAATAAGATATCATCTCCGGCATTCAATTCCACCGTTTTTTCGGCGAGCTGTTTTGTTGTAACCTCTGTCACAAAACCCCTCCTTTGCGCTGTTTTGCGTACCATTAAAATTATACAATAAATGCTCGATGAAATCAACTTATCACCGGAAATCAAAGATCGAACGGTGTTTAGTGTTCGGGTTCAGCTTTGTTTTCTTGCCGGAAAAAAGCCGTTTTACCAACCGGCGGTCATCCTCGGCTTCAGTGATCTTCGCCACCGCCACTGTCACATTGTCTCCGCCTCCTGCTGACAGCGCCGCGGTTATCAGATGATCAGCAATCTGGGAAGCGGTGCCGCCGTTTTCCAAAATACCGGCAATGACTTCGTCCGATGCCATGTCGGTCAGTCCGTCACTGCAGATCAAGTAAATTTCATCGAATTCCGGGGCTTTTTCAAAGATCGCCGGTGTCAGAACCATCTCGTCTTCAAACAGACCTAAATACTGGGTCAGCCGGTGACGGCTGCCGTCGGTTTCCGCTTGTTCGGGTGTCATAAGTCCCATATTGATTTTCATCTGCGCTTCGGTATGATCGATGCTGATTTTAGACAAGACTCCGTTTTGATATCGATAGATACGGCTGTCTCCGATATTAACGGCAACCACTAAATCGTTTTTGAAGATCATAAACGCACCGGTCGTTCCGATGCGCTTTCCGGTTGCGGTGATCTCATTACAAATGCGTGTGTTGGCTGCAGTGACAAATTCGGTAATGGCGGTTTCGCTGTCCTCACCGCATAATGCGTCCCGATATTCCGCAATCGCCTGCGCCGTGACAGCCGAGGCAAACTCACCGAACTCCTGACCTCCCATACCGTCGCAGACACCGATAACGCACGGAAAATCGAAGGCGTCGGCAAACCGCACGCCTTCGTCAAGCTGGATTGCGCTGAATAATTCTCCGTCGATACAGAGGTTATCCTCATTGTTGCCGCGCACCTTTCCGGTCTCGGAACGCGCTGCCGCTTCTAAAATTACTCTTTTCCCCACAATTCTCTCCGTTTTGACAGGATTCCCATTTTGAAACGGCGGGCAAAACCCGCCGTTTTTTTATTTCTTATGTTTAAAAATGTTCATGATGTCGAAGTAATCGTCATCGTTTGAAGCTGCCGTTTTGTCGTTTTTTTGCGGCACTGTCGGCTGGGGCTTGAACTGCGGCGGCGTTGTCTTCGGCAGCGGTTTTTGTTCAAAACTCGGGACGGTTGTCTTTGGCGGTTCGGTGCGCGGACGAGGCGTGCTCTGAGTGAACAATCCGTTGACCTGTTCCGAAAAGAGATCTTTTCCGACCGAGTTTACACCGCTTTGGGCAAAGCCAGTCGCTATGACCGTGATTTTAATTTCATCCGACATCATCTCATCGAACGCCGCGCCCCAAATGATGTTCGCTTCGGGATGCGCCGATTGGGCGATCATCGTCGAGGCAGTCTCAATATCTTCAAGTCCGATATCCGGCGAAGAGGTGATATTGATGATGACCGAGCGCGCGCCTGAAATTGAAGTCTCGAGCAGCGGGCTGGTGATTGCCGCGTTTGCTGCTTCGATCGCCTTGTCCTTTCCGGTAGCCCGCCCGATGCCCATATGGGCATAACCGGCGTCCTTCATGACGGCGGAGACGTCGGCAAAGTCGAGGTTGACAAGTCCCGGTACGTTGATGAGGTCGGAAATGCTCTGGACGCCCTGCCGCAGCACATCATCGGCGATTTCAAAAGCATTTATCAGTGTGATTTTTTCCTGTGAGACCAGTTTGAGACGGTCGTTCGGGACGATGATCAATGCGTCGACAGTCTCCTGGAGCATTGCGACACCGGCTTCGGCATTCTTCATGCGCTTGAGACCTTCCCAGGTAAAAGGAGTGGTGACGATGCCGATAGTCAGTGCGCCGAGTTCTCTTGCGATTGAGGCTACCATCGGAGCGGCGCCTGTACCGGTACCTCCGCCCATTCCGGCGGTGACAAATACCATATCGGCTCTTTGCAGTGCTGCGGCGATATCATCGCGGCTCTCTTCTGCGGCACGCTGACCCCGTTCGGGCATAGAACCCGCACCGAGACCTTTGGTCACCTTGTCTCCGATTTGGAGTTTTTGAGTAGCTTGGACAAAATCGAGCGCCTGCTTGTCCGTATTGATGGCGATAAATTCGGCGCTGGTCATCCCGGATTTGCACATACGGCTGATGGCGTTTCCCCCGCCTCCGCCGACGCCGACAACTTTTATATTCACACCTCTGGTGGTTTCGTTATCGAACTCAAACGGCATGTAATTTTCCTCCCCATCATTTTTGCGGCGCATGTCTGTTCCTGTTCGAAATTATAACAGATACTACCGCCTTTTTCAATACTTTCGCACTTGTTTTCGGTCCGATTTTTGCTTCTGTGGGTTTAAGAACCGGAACTTGTTCCCAAGGTCTGCGAATTCTCCGGCATAGATTGCGAAGAAGCGGTAATTGCATATTCGGTCAATGGGCTCGGATCGAAATACAATTGCTTTCCCGCACTCACATCCGCGACACCGGTCTCGTTTTCGCCGAGTTCGTTTTCGATGAAATATTTGGCAAATTTTACTTTTTGCGCCAAATCATCGGATGAACCGAGCAAAATTTTTACCCGATTAGCCCAAACAACATAATTTCCTGTGGCGCTCGAAGTCCCGACTGCAGTGATCTGAGTCAGTGCTCCTTCGCTAAAAGCCGCTGTGACATCATTCAGCCGTGCTAAAGTCTCGGCTTCTCCGGCTGCTATGAATCCGTTTTCAATCGTCAGATTCAAAATTCCTTCATACCGGATCCCTTCTCCGGAATAATTATATTCCAAGATCCTGCCTTTGCCGCTGATGAGAACATAATTACTGGCCCCCAGGGTGACGATCGCCGTTTGCGCGGGTTCGCTGACGGTGATGACCACTTCGCCGGGCAGCTGCTTTTTTAAAGTGATCGTCTCGGCATATTCTAAATTGGCCGCAATTCCGTAAATGACCTTATTCTTTTTAAGCCGAATCAGATTGTCTCCGAGTTCGATACCGGAAGCAGCGATAATCTGGTCGGAGGTATAACGCGTATTTCCCTTTACCGTAATCGTTTCAATCTTAAAAAATACTGTACTGCACAAAACGGTACCGACGATCACGGCGATCAAAAAAATCGGAACCGCATATAGTCCGCGCTTTCCCCTTCTGCGCCGTTTGGGCAGTTGGGAGCCGATCGGGACTCTGTGCCTTTTTTTTATGTTTGCTTTGCTTTCCGTCATTGTTGATTTACATCCTTCCACGTAAAAAAGTTTTTTGCTTCAATCCTCGATATATTCCTTCCAGATGCGGCCTCCGATTGTCGTAAAATCCCGTTGGATGTCCTCATAACCGCGCCCGATGTACTCGGTGTTGTGGATGACGCTCTTTCCTTCAGCGCCGAGTGCCGCAACGACCAGCGCAGCACCTGCCCTCAGATCACTTGCCGCTACCTCTGCGCCTTGCAAACTTCTTTTACCTTCAATGACCGCGGTACGGTCATAAACCCGTACGTTCGCACCCATCCGGTTAAGTTCGTCGGCGTATTTAAAACGATTTTCAAAAATCGTCTCTATAATGGTTGATGTTCCGGTTGCATATGCCAAAACCGCTCCCATCAATGGCTGCGCGTCGGTCGGAAAACCCGGATAAGGCATTGTCCGCAGCGTCGGAATGGGTTTCGGAGGTTTTTTAAATCGAAAATAGATGCCATCCTTGCCGGAGAAAATCCTCCCGCCGCAAGTTTCAAATGCCGAAAGCACCGAATCCATGTTCGAGGCGATTGCACCACGCATAAAGATCTCGCCGCCGCAGATTGCTGTCGCTGCCATATATGTCGCCGTTGCGATACGGTCCGGCATATTTTCGAATTCACAGCCATTCAGCCGAGCGACACCATCAATCGTTATCACACTGCCCCGCATATTGATTTTTGCGCCGCATGCATTTAGGAATTCAACAAGCTTTTCAACTTCCGGTTCTTGCGCCGCATTGATGATGGTCGTATGCCCGTGAGCCGTCGAGGCGGCGATCATTATGTTCTGCGTCGCGCCGACGCTCGGAAAAGAAAATGAGATTTTTGCGCCTTTTAAGGGTTTTTCGGCGACGCAGACGATCTTTCCGCCGCTGTCGCTGACCACTGCGCCGAGTTCACGCAGACCGTAGAGATGGATATCGAGCGGCCTGCATCCGAGCACACATCCGCCGGGATAGGTGATTTCCGCTCTTCCGGTTTTTGCGAGCATAGCGCCTAAGAAAATTGAAGATGAGCGCATTCTGCGCATCAGGGCATCATCGATGGAATAACCCGGTTCTGAGGCCGGTTTGATGCACATGACGCCGTTTTCCAACGCCGCCTCGCAGCCGAGAGAGGTCAAAATTTCGATGCAGCTGTCGATATCGCTCAGATGCGGGCAATTGGTGATTTTCACCGGCCCGTCACAAAGATAAGAAGCAGATATAAGCGGCAAAACGCCGTTTTTTGAACCCTGAACTTTAATTTCGCCGAGAAGCCGCTTTCCGCCGATTACTGCCAAGTCCGCCATATTAAGTTCCTTTCGAATATGATGGGGTGCAACCCATAATATGCGAAAGGCCGTGTGCTGTTACTGCTTAAAAATTCGCCTTATTTGTTCATAGATTCGGTCGCAGACGTCGTAGATGGCAAGCGATTGTTCGCCTTTGCGCATTTTTTCCACCGTCTCCCGGCTGGAGATAATACGCCTGATTGTGTCGTACAACAGATTTGCGGTCAATTCATCTTCGGTGATTACAATCGCCCCGCCGTTTTGTTCGATCAGTTTCGCATTATAATATTGGTGATTTTCGGTGACATTCGGGGACGGTATTAAAATAGCCGGGGTTGCCGTGACCGCAAGTTCGGCGAGGATCGATGCACCTGCCCGGCTGATCATCAGGTCACAGGCCGTCATCAAAGTCGGCATATCATCGATGAACTCCAAGACCGAAATACGGTCCTCGGGGTGGTTGTACCGAACATGAGCCTCATCAAGCGTTTTAATAAAGGGCTCGTAGTAACCCCGCCCTGTCCCATGTACAAACCGGCAGTTTGGAAGAGTTTTAATCATCGTTAAAAATTCTGCCATTACTTTGTTGAAGACCTTCGCGCCTAAAGAGCCTCCCGCTGAAATAATTAAAATTTCATCCGGCTTGATGCCGTATTTTTTACGGGCGTTTGCACGGTCGGCATAAATAAATTCATCGCGGATCGGATTTCCGACAATAGCTTTGTGCCTAGCCTTCGGGAGCCGTTCTCCGGCCTTGGCGTTTGGCAGTAAAACAATGTCTGATTTACCCGAAAGTAATTTTGTGGTCACACCGGGAAACGTATTCTGTTCGTGAATCATCGTCTTTATGCCGTGTTTTGCCGCGCGGCTGACAACGGGCCAGCTCACAAATCCGCCGACACCGATGACGAGATCGGGCTGAAACCGGTCGAGGATTTTATCGGCGGTTTTCAGCGCTTTGACTGCGGTTTGGATGGTCTTAAAATTGTGGACGATATTTTGAAAAGATAAATGCCGCGCAAGACCGTCCATCTTGATTGGATACATCTTATAACCCGCCGCGGGCACGAGCCGGCCTTCCATCTTGTTGGGATCACCTGCAAAGGCTACGTCCCAGTCGGGATGCAGCTTTCGAATATATCCGGCGATCGCAAGCGCCGGATTGATATGGCCGCCGGTTCCGCCGCCGGTGATCAAGATTCGCATGTTTTTCCTCCTATAATGCGTTGTCAATCGTCGTAGATCGGGAGACCGACAAAACGACCCCCATCTCGGCTAGCAGCATCATCAGAGATGTCCCTCCGGATGAGAAAAACGGCAATGAGATGCCGGTATTCGGAATGGTGTTGGTGACGACCGCGATGTTTAAAAGCGCTTGAAGTCCCACTTGAACGGAAAGGCCGACGGCAAGCATCGCACCGAATTTATCCCTGGCCCGAAACGCTATTTTAAATCCGCGCCATAAGAGCCATACAAACAGCAAGATCAGAACTACCGCCCCGATAAAACCGAGTTCCTCGCAGATGACGGCATAAATAAAATCATTTTGCGGCTCGGGGATATAGAGGTGTTTCTGGCGTGAATTACCGAGCCCGACGCCCCAAAGCCCTCCCGAACCGATGGCGTAAAGTGATTGGATGGTCTGGTAACCCTTATCGAGCGGATCCGACCACGGATCCAGCCAGTAAGACACCCGATCGAGCATGTATTGAATATTGCCTGATAAGACGATTGCCGCGAGGCCGACTGCAATAGCACCGAAAATCCCCACAAAATAAGCCCAGTGTGTTCCGCCCACCCACATCATGACCGCCGTGATCGACACGAACAACACAATGCCCGACATATGAGGTTCTTTATACATCAAAAGTACAACCGGAACGAGTAAAATCAAGAACGGAAGAACACCATTTTTAAAACTGCGCATCCGGCGTTCAAAATCGGTCTTTTCCGAAAAATCCGAGATGAGTTTGGCAAAAAGTACAATAATGAAAAATTTCATTAATTCGGATGGCTGAAAATTGAAGCTGCCGATATATATCCAGCGCCGTGCGCCATTTCTTAACGGCATGAACAGAACTACGACGAGTAAAACAAGACCTGCAAGATAGAAAATCCAAGCGAACCGCTTGAGTGCATTGTAGTTGATATATGAGATCAAGACCATACAAATTACGCCGATCAGCGCAAACCTAAGCTGGCGCACCACGTAAAAAGCGCTATCGCCCTCATGCTGAAGCGCATAGACATTGGAAGCTGAATACAACATCACAAGTCCGAAAGCGAGCAGGATGATGACCAGAAAGAAAAACGGCAGATCAAAATAGCCCCTTGCGGCGATGCCGTAGAAAATCGACTTCTTTTTTTGCGCTTCAATTGCACGCAGATTTCCGCGGACCGAAGGCGTTCGGACCGATGGCGGGTGCCCTGTGGGCATCTTCTGGCCAGTCCCCTGCATGATTCCCCACCTTCCAGGAGTTAGAGTAAATTTACGTTAAAAGCGAAGGATCTCAGCCGTTGACGGCAAGGACAACGCCGACGACTGCTCCGACAAGCCCGATAGCGGAAAAAAAAGCAACGATCTTATTCTCACTCCAGCCGCTCATCTCATAACTGTGATGAATCGGGCTCATTTTGAAAATCCGTTTTCCGGTGAATTTGAATGACGCGACCTGCAGCACAACCGAGAGCATATCAATGTAATAAGCGATTCCGACAGGAATCAACAACAGGGGTTTTTCGATATAAAAGGCCATTGCGACTACGATGCCGCCCAAAAAGTGATTGCCCATGTCACCCATAAATACTTTTGCCGGATTGTGATTATGTATTAAAAAGCCCAGACAGCAGCCTAAGAGGATTGCCGCCCAAACTTGCCCTCCGAAAGCCCGCAGCACCGAAAAAATTATTAAAAAGGCGATCGATACAATTGATGTGGTGGACGAACTTAATCCGTCGATGCCGTCATGAATGTTGACCGCATTTACGGTTCCGACAATCAGCACGACCATAACCGGATAGTACCAAAACCCGATATCAAACCAACCCGCATAAGGCACCCAGACCAAAGTATCGGCAAGCCCGAGCAGCGCCATCGTTGAAAGATAAGCAATTGCTGTGAGTGTTTGAAGGAATAATTTCTGCCAACCGGTGATACCTGCGTTTTTTTGTTTGGTGACCTTGGCGTAATCATCTAAAAAGCCGCAGAATGTAAAAAACAACGCCATAATTAAGCCGCAGATCAGTTTATAATTGATTCCTTGAACCGCCTCGGTTGATCCGTAAGTGTCGTTTGCACCGCCGGTCATAACCATTGTTATGACTAAAGCGACAATCGACGCCAGAATAAATGTCATGCCGCCCATCGTCGGAGTTCCGCGCTTTTTTTCATGCCAGGTCGGACCGATCTCTTTGATCGGCTGCCCGAATTTAATTTTATGCAGCCAAGGGATCATCAGGTATCCCGAGAGCCAGGTGATGATAAAGGCGATCAGACCGCCTAAACCAATAAGTGTCCAGTTGTTCATCGGATCGCCCCTTTGTTTATAATAAACTCAAAAACTGAGCCGTAATCTCGCGCTCGTCGAAATGCAGTACTGAGTCGCCAATCTTTTGATAGGCTTCGTGGCCTTTTCCGGCGAGTATTACTACATCGCCGGGCTGATGTTCCAAAATCGCCGTCTTGATGGCCTCACGCCGGTCGCTGATCACTCTGCGCTTTTTCGGCTGTTTCATGCCTTCCAGAATCTCGCCGATGATTGCATCGGGGGCTTCGTGGCGCGGATTGTCGGAAGTGACATAAACAAAATCCGCCAGCTCTTCGGCGATTTTGCCCATCAAAGGCCGTTTGAGCTTGTCACGGTCGCCACCGCACCCGAACAGCACGACCACTCTGCCCGTCGAAAAACTTCTAACGGTCTTGAGCACTTTTTCAAGTGCATCGGGTTTATGCGCATAATCCAATAAAATCGTGAAGTCCCTGCAGGTCGGAATCAGTTCCAATCGCCCAGGAACTGTTGTGACCGAGCTGAATGCTCTGCAGACCTCATCGAAACCGAAGCCGCACTGCATAAGCAGCGCTGCTGCCGTCATAGCGTTGTAGACTGTAAAATTGCCGAGAATCGGGACGCTGATATGCCGTTTTTCCCCGTTGTATTCCAGATCGAACCGCGTGCCTTTGATGTCGCATTCGATGTTTGACGCGTTCAGAACGCCTTTTCCCCTGACCGAGATAAACAGTGGTTTACCCGTAAACAATTCCACGCCCTCAGCGCCTTTCGGGTCATCGGCGTTAGATACAGCTGATTTCGCCAATGCGAACAACGGTTTTTTGGCGTTCAGATAAGCCTGCATGCTGCCATGATAATCGAGATGGTCCTGCGAAAAATTCGTGAATGCTGCCGCTTCGAAGCGGCAGCCATCGATTCTCCCTTGTGCGATGCCCTGAGAACTGACCTCCATCACGACATACTCGCAACCCTCGACCGCCATCAATTTAAACAATCTTTGCAGTTCTTCGGGTTCCGGTGTCGTTTGGTCGGCCGGGAATTCGCGGCTTCCCGCCATGCATTTGACGGTTCCGATCAATCCGGTCTTCTTTCCGAGGCGGTCGAGCATCGCTTTCACCATAAATGTCGTGCTGGTCTTTCCGCTGGTTCCGGTTACGCCGATCAGTTTGTATTCCTCACTGGGATATTCATAATAGGCGGCGATAAGTTTATTCAAAGCCGTTCTTGAATCGCTGACGATTACCTGATGCGGAAGTCCGAGATCGCGCTCGACAATGACTGCTGCGGCACCTTTTTCCAAAACTTCGCCGCAGGCATTATGCCCGTCGAAATGGATGCCGCTGATCGCGACAAACAAATCGCCGGGGCATATTTTACGCGAATCGCTGACAATGCTGGTAATCTCGCAGTCCCTGCAGACCGACAATACATCAACACGCTCCAATAATTGATACAGCCGCATTCCGATACTCATCCTTTCGCAGTGGATCATAATCCGATATCTGATCGTTACTTTTCTATTTTACTCCACATTGTCGGAATAACGCAAGCGTATTTCGACAACCGTTCCGATTTCGACTTCGGTTCCCGCTGCCGGGTTCTGGGAGGAGATCGTCGCTTCCGAACTGCCCGCACGCGCGCCCACAATCGATATATTAAGATCCCGGTTGGTCAGCATGCTGTTGGCAGTGCCTACCGAAACGCCGGTCATATCAGGTACGACGACTTTTCTGACCGGGTCACTGCTGAACGCGACGACAACGGTACCGCCTTTCGGAATTAAAGTACCGACGGCGGGTACCTGATAAAGTATTGTGTCACCGCTTCCGATTGATTGCATCTTCAGACCTTTGTTGGTTAACGCTTTTTCAGCTGCAGATTTGCTCTTTCCGTTCACATCGGGCGTGATTACACTGAGATTGGCAAGCTCTTCTTCGGTATAAATCGGCTCAATGCCCAAGTAGGGTAAAACGTCTTCGAGGATATCAGCCACGAGCGGGGCTGCGATTTGACCGCCGAAATTGGAGAAGCTGTGCGGCTGGTCAAGAATGACCAAAATAGCGACCTGGGGGTCATCCGCCGGCGCGAATCCGCAGAACGAAGCGATGACCTCGTTGAGCTTATTGCCTTGTTCGTCATAGAGGTCTGTTTTTTCGGAAGTTCCGGTTTTCCCTGCTACCCGGTATCCGGCGACATAGGCGTTGCGTCCGGTTCCGGAGCTGACCACTTTTTCAAGTATTTGGCACATGGTCTTAGACGTATCTTCGGAGATCACCTGCCGACGGGCCGTCGGAGTCATTGTCTTTTCAACGACCCCGTCAGCCGAAACAACATTTTTAACGATATACGGCTGCATTAGTTTTCCGCCGTTAGCGACCGCGCAGACTGCCGAGATCATCTGTAATGGTGTTACTTTAAAAGTCTGGCCGAAGGACGAGACAGCAAGTTCGACCGGCCCCATCTCTTCCACTTTGTGAGCGATACCGACTTCCTCTCCGGGCAAGTCGATGCCGGATTCTTCGGTGAGGCCGAACGCCTCATAATATTCCATAAATTTCGTCGCACCGAGCCGTGCGCCGATCTGCATGAACGCAACGTTGCACGAGTTGCCGATCGCCTTTTCGAAGGACTGTGTGCCGTGGCTGCCGTCCGACTTCCAGCATTTGATGCGCCGGTCGGCGACCTGCAGGGCTCCGTGACAAGTAAATGTATCATTTAAACTGACGACGTTTTCCTCAAGAGCCGCAGCTGCGGTGATGATTTTAAAGACAGATCCGGGTTCGTAAACCTCGCCGGTGATCTTATTGCGCCACTGGTCGTTCTGAGCGGCTTTCAAAGCCTCTGTATATTTATCAGTATCGAGCTTTGTGAGCTTTTCCCGCACTTGCTCGCTGTCTATAGCAAAAGGTTCGTTGGGGTCATAATCGCCTTTGGTCGCCATCGCGAGAATCGCACCGGTCTTGACGTCCATGATGATGCCCGCGGCCCGGTTGGTGACGTTGTGGTCTTCGATCGCCGCCTCGAGGTGCTTCTCCAAATAGAGCTGTACAACCTCGTCGACAGTCAACACCAAACTGGAACCGTCTTTGGCATCGACAGTCGTCTCGTATTCCGAAGGCATGTTCACGTTGACGCCGTTTTTCAGACTGATGATGCGTCCGGGCGTACCCTTCAGCAATTCATCGTAGTATAATTCCGTGCCGTAAAGACCCTGATTGTCAGTGCCGGTGAACCCGAGCAGGGTCGCGGCAAAATTTCCGTAAGGGTAATATCGTTCGGTATCGGTGGCAAGCGAGATACAGCTGAGCTTGTTTTCGGCGATAAACCGGCTGATCAGATCGGCTTGTTCTTTTTTGATTTTACGTTTGATACAGACGTAACTGACGTTTTTCTTTGTGAAGTTATAAACCGTCTCACGGTCCATGTCCAAAATGATCGAGAGATTGTCGGCGAGTAGATTCCGCAGCGCCTCGGCTTTTTCGGCGCCTGTCTGTGTGGAGGTATTGTCGTTTTCGAGCTTTCGGATTTCCGAGGGATACAGGTCCAGCATCCAACAGGTGGCGTTTTGCGCGAGTACCTTGTAATTGCGGTCGTAAACCGTGCCGCGCATGGGTGTGATCGTATAATCCTTCAATTGATTTTCAAGCGCAAGTTGTGCATAACTCTTTCCGTTGTGTTTCGCAAGAAACTGGATATTGAATAAACTGGCAGTCAGTACCGGCGCGATGACCGCACAGATAATGATTCCCAGGATGATCAGCCGTCTTTTCATTTTTGGACTGCTTCCGCTGACCGGTAATTCTGTTTTGGTTGTTGTCGGTTTTGCGTTGTCCATTACGTGGCCGCCTTTCGCGAAAGTGAAGCTTGGCAAGCGCATTTTTTATTTTATAACAGCAGACGTAAAGATACAAGATCTGCCAAGATAACCAGATCGGATATAATAGTTTCCAAAAAGATCAAAACTTCCCTTTTTTCTAAAATGAAAGCCGACACTTTTCCGATGTCGGCCCCATGTTCAGTTCAATTTTAATTTTATTTTAGTTTCCGCTGATATATGCCGCAATTTGGGTAAAGAACTTACCGATTGAAGCGAAAACACCGTTTTCGCTTCGCACTCCCGTCGGGGAATCTTCACCCGGAAGCGATATATAATTCACTTGTTCATTGCTGATCGGCGTCATACCGTATTCGTTCTTCGCGACATCCTCAGCGGTCCGGATATTGACCCGTTCCTCGAGTTCGCGGCTCTTTTGCTGATAATCGGTTTTGAGCTGTTCGATTTGTGCGGTCGTGCGCGTGATCTCCCGGTTGATCTCGGTGAGTTTGGCCTGGTTGTATACTACCACACCGAACATGAGCATCAAAGCGATGCAGGCTGTGAACACTTTGACCATTTTCAATATGCGCAGTCGGCTGATTGATGCGTTTGTGCCCCTGATCTCCGAAATTTTCGTTTTCAGCGTGGACTTTTTAATGGGTTTCGGCGTAAAGTCTGCATGGATGGTCTTCTTTTTTGCCGCAGCAACGGCTTCGGCTTGTCTGCGCTGTTTTGCTTCCCGGTCAAACCGTGTGAAATCATACGCAAGATTGTCGTACTGTGCCATTTTTGGACCATCCTTTCGCTGTGAGTTTGAAGTTTGTTTCAAACTCCCTCTTTTTTAACTCCTCGGTTTTTCTCTTTATCTGTTCTTTCTATAATTTCTCTATAATTCTCAGTTTTGCGCTCTGGGAGCGCGGATTTTCGTCGAGTTCTCTTTGCGAAGGAAGCATTGGTTTTTTTGTGATCAGTTTGCCCTCTGCGCGATGGTTGCATACGCAGATCGGGAACTCCGGCGGACAGATGCAGTCGGTGATTTTGTCTTTATAAAACCGCTTTGTCATCCTGTCCTCGAGTGAGTGGAAGGTCAGAATGACCATCCGGCCCCCGTGGTTCAGTTTTTGCCATCCGGCTTCCAGACCTGCGGCGAGCTCTCCCAACTCGTCGTTGACCTCAATTCTGAGGGCTTGGAAACAGCGTTTGGCGGGATGTCCTTTTTCGCTTCGGGCTGCAGCCGGCATGGCATTTTTTATAATATCCGCCAGCTCGGTGGTCGTCTTTATCTCCCGTATGGCCCGAATCTCGCAGATTGATTCTGCGATTCTTCTTGAATAACGTTCCTCTCCATACTCGTAAAATATCCGCTCAAGATCTTCTTTTTTATAGGTATTTACTACCTCCCGTGCGGATAAACCCCTACTTTGATCCATCCTCATGTCGACTTCCGCTTCATTTTTGTAAGAAAAACCCCTCCCTGTCTCATCAAGTTGGTGCGACGAAACCCCGCAATCGATCAGGAGTCCGTCGATACCGTCTATGTTGAGCTCGGAAAGCAATTGTGCCATCCGGCTGAAACGGTCATGATAAATCTTTGCGCAGGTGTATTTTGAAAGCCGCTCGCCCGCCGCTTTGACCGCTTCTTCGTCGCGGTCGATTGCGATGAGCCGCCCTGTCGACAGGCGGTTTGCGATTTGTTCGGAATGTCCGCCGCCCCCGACCGTAGCGTCGACATAGACGCCGTCCGGTTTAATTGATAACCCCTCGATGCATTCGCCGAGCATCACGCTGTAATGGTTGAAACACATGGTTATAACCCGATGTTGCCCGGAATCTTGAACGGTCCCGCCGGCGGGAGTTTCTCCTTGCACCAGATCTCGATATAGTTCATAACACCGATGATGACGACCTCGCTCTTTTCCCCGAGACCCGCAAGTTTGCGCAATTCGGGCGTAATTGTGACGCGGCCCTGCTTGTCCGGCGCGACTTCGATGGCATACCGGAAGATATCGCGCATACCGAGCCGGACTTCTCTCGACATGCTCTCGATATTTGCTTTTACGCGTTCCCAGGTCGCAGTGGAATAGCCCGCAAGGCATCCGGAATCACCGTCCATGAGGATCACGAAGGACTCGCCCATCTCCTCGCGAAATTTCGCGGGCACGAACAACCGGCCCTTTTCGTCGATGTTGTACGTAAAACTGCCGATCAGCAAGGTCCTTCCTCCTCTCGATTTTAAATGAATAGGAGAGTCTGTTTCGAGCGGTTTTTAACCACTTCCAACCTCGGCTCGCCTATTTCAACCACCGTGACCCTATTATACCGCATATCTCCCCCACATGCAAGTATGCGGCTTCAGATTAAAATGGTAATATCTTAACATTTGTCGTTATAATATGATATTTGTCACAAAAAGAAAAAAGCGGGGTAAAAACCTCGCTTTTTGTGTAACTTGAAACTCGGAAAAGGTCTAATTATCGGACTTTTGGACGGTCTCTCACAAACAGCAAAATTGCTGCTGCGAAGGCCGAAAACAGGATTAAAATTGCCGTCACAACCGGATCCTGCGCCCCCATCGGTGGTGTAGCAATACCGCTCGCCGCCGATTCTGCGCTTAAAACCAATCTGTCGCTTGATGTCGGAGAACTCCCGGAAATAAACGAACCATTGCCGAAAGAGGAAGCACCGTTTTGAGATGTCAGAAGCGCCGGATCTTGCCTTATATACACATAAACATCAAGCGAAGTCGTGTTTCCGCTGCTGTCGTTCACGGTGTAGGTGATCGTGTAACGCCCCGGTTTATTCGTGCTGACTGTAGGAATGATGTCATAAACGGCGTTCGCACCCGATTCCGTCCTGGAAGACGAGAAGACCTTTACCTGAGTTCGAATATGACTTGTCAATTCTCCGTCCACCGGATCATAGGCGAGCAAATTCAATCCCGGCTCGGATTTCAAATCAAACGGGGTACTGCGCTGTGTGAAAGAGAGATTATTGGCTGTAATAACCGGAGCGCTGCCTTTATACAGATTTACCTTCACATCTATCACTGCCATTTTTTCTATATAAGGCGATAATGCACCTGTCTGAATTGTACATAAAAACATGCCGGGCTCGCTGTTAAAAGTTATAATGCCGGTGGAGGTATCCAATGCCCCCTCAGCGTACCAAATAATTTTTCCGAGATTCTCCTTTCCCGCCAATGCGCTGAGATCAGCTGTCCACTTTCCGTTTTTCAAGATCTTTTGCAGCGTAACCGATTGCGGAGAAAGTGAAAAATAACGAAGTCTTTGATTCGAACTCAAATCCAATGAGGCAATTCGATTGAGGAACAACGATAATGTTTCTAAGTTTTTTGCTTTTGAAAGATCAAGCCGCTCCAGTTGATTATGGGAACATTCCAAAGTCATAAGCGCCGTGCAGCCGGAGAGATCGAGTTCAGTCAAACGGTTGTATTCGCAGTTCAATGTGTTCAATGATGTACAGCCGGAAAGATTCAATATTTTAAGATTGTTATCGGAACAGATGAGCAAACTCAACTTTGTCATTCCGGAAAGGTTAAGTTCCGTCAGATTGTTGCAATAACACCAAATCCGCTCGACTTGCGAAAAATTTTGAATCCCCTCAAGCGAAGAAACCGCCTCACAATACACGGGGACAATCGACAATTCTTTGACCGCCGAAAGCTCTTTTTCTGACAGTGCACCGTCCTTGTCGAGGTCAAACCGCATCGTATAATTCCGGAAAACCGGGTCCGGAAAATTGGCTGCGTCAATCGGGACTCCGGCGGCTGACAGAGACATCGGCAAAATCGTCGAGAGCAGAACGAGACTAGCCAGAACCGCGATAAACTTTTTCATGAAGTTTCCTCCTTCAGGCGCATATGGCTTTATCAGGTTACCATATTGTGTAATTTAAAAGGCGCTATGATTCTTTTTGAGCTTTATCTCTAATATCTATTTCTCTAATTTCAAAAACACCTGAGAGAGCATCTCGAGGGTGTTTGTGGCGTCGGCGGCGGTAATCGAATATTTTCCCGCAGCCAACCGTCCGGCTTTTCCGCAGCACCACGCACCCATACAGGCCGCGTCAAACGGCTCGACACCCTGTGCCGCAAACCCGCCGATCACGCCCGCAAGAAGGTCGCCGCTGCCGCCTTTTGCCATTGCCGGGCTGCCCTCGGCGACCACGCAGACCCGATCGCCGTCGGTGATGATCGTGTCAGCGCCTTTTAACAGTAAAACTAAGTCGTTTTGTTTTGCGAATTCAACTGCGGTATTGAGCTTTTTCTCCAATAACTCGACGATCGGAATGCCGGTCAGGCGCGCGAATTCGCCGGGATGCGGAGTCATGATCAGGCGTTTTCCGTACTGCCCGAGCAGTTCCGGGTATTCGGCAATCGAATTGAGCGCGTCGGCGTCGAGTACAATCGGAACGTCCGTGCGGTCAGCGAGTTCGAAAACGATATCCGCCCGGTCGCTTCCGCTGCCCCATCCGCAGCCGGCGACAATCGCCGTCGCGCGTTTGGCCTGCTCGTAAATGCTCTGAACGCCCCGCTCGTCGATATGACCGTACCCCATCGTCTCATAGGCGTCGGTCGTATAAAAATTCGTCATCTGCACGGTCAGATCGGCCGCGATCGAGCCCCCGATGCGCTTGTCGGAAAACAGCTCCACCAGCCCCGAGCCCGCTTTGGAAGCACCCTTTGCCGCTAATTTCGCCGCGCCGCACATACCCGGTTGACCGGCGAGTACCAAGGTACGCCCGAATTCGCCCTTGTTGGCATATTTGTCGCGTACGATCAGCCGCTCTTTGACAAACGCTTCTTCGACCAATTCGACGGTTCCGTATTGTTCGAAGATCTCCGGTTTGATGCCGATATCGGCAAGCTCCGTTCCGCCGCATTTTTTTGCCGACGGGCAGATGAAATGCGCCGGTTTACAAGCCCCGAAGGCGATGGTGATGTCAGCTCTGAAAGCGTTTTTATCGGCGCTCCCGTCATCCGCATGACAGCCGGACGGGATGTCAAGAGAAAATTTCAGCGCGTGCGAGGAATTCATGATTCCAAGCAGACGCGCCGTCGTCTCATCCGTTTCATCGTGAAAGCCGATTCCGAACACTGCATCAATCAATACATCTGCAGCGCAGATCAATTCAGTCGCTCCGTCCTCGTCTCCGCGGAAATCCACCAATTCCAATTTGTCTTCTATTTTGTCAAACGCCAATTGCGCCGCAGCTGTGCCGGGATTCCCCACCCCCAGTATTATCGAGCATGAAAACCCCGCTTCGGCAAGGTGTGCCGCGCATAGAAACCCGTCGCCGCCGTTGTTGCCGTTTCCGCATACAGCCACGGCTCTGCAGGGTTTTGCGCGAAGGCAGATCAGTTCCGCTGCCGCTTTCGCGGCGTTTTCCATGAGAACGGCTTGTGAAAGCCCTTCGCAGTCGGCGAGCAATTCCGCGTTTTTCATTTGGGAAGCAGTGAGCAATTTCATATTATGACCGCCCTTTCGCACAAATCGGAAGTATATCCATGTTTGAAAGTGAATGAGATTTGCTCGTGAGAATTTGATCTTCTCTTTCAAAGGGCTGGACCAAAAAATAAACTGATCTATTAGTCCCTGTTAAGATTGCGGTGCATGTTCTTTTCCTTTTCCGAACGCCGCAAGACGCAGCTGGACCGGCAGAGATTGTTTGATCAGTTCGAGCATCTGTTCGTCTGGTTCAAAGATCACCATGTCTTTTCTGCCTTGCTCGGCAAGACACACCGAATACCAAAGCTTTTTGGCCCGTCCCGTATACGCGCTGTAAGTGTGATAGGGTTTATAACTTCTTTTTTTTGCGGGTGTGTATTTTCCGAAAGCGGTGATACGTGAAAAATTGATTCGAGTCAGGGTTTGGCGCGTACCTTTTTTCAAAATTTTATCAATACTCACCCAATCTCCGGTATATTCATAGTAAAATTCCGGGCTGAGCCGCTTGGTATACAGCAGCGCGAGCATGATGACCATGATCATAAAAATAATAGCGAGCAGACCACCGCCGTATTGAGGAAACCGAATCATCATTAGATAAAATCCGCCGACGGAAGCCGAGACAGCTCCAACCCACACCAGTACGGCGAGGAGTTTCTCGCCCAATGTAGGAATTTTCTGCACTGTCTGCTCGTAATACTGCTCCATATCGTCCTCCAAGTTACATATTAATGCTATTTTACCACAGCAGAAAGGAATTTTCAACCTTGACTTTTTTTGCCTTTTATGGTATCTTTTTAATCGAAAAAGGGGTGGAGTTTTTGAACGGTATCGTCCGGGCGCTCGCATTTGCAAAATTAAATTTGTCACTTTCGGTTCTTTCGAAACGCGCGGACGGCTTTCATGAACTTCACTCGGTGATGCAGAGCATTTCGCTCTGCGACCGCGTCACGCTGACCCTCACAACCGAAGGCACAATAATCCCGGGAACCGGCACTGCCGGTGAAAAGGACATCACTGTTTCAGCAGCAAAAGCATTTTTTCAGGCATCAGGCGTGAAAAATCCCGGCCTTCTCATTGATATCGAAAAAAATATCCCGATCGCCGCAGGCCTCGGCGGCGGCAGCGCGGACGGCGCTGCGGTATTATGCTGTCTCAACGAATTGTTCCGAACGGGGCTCTCCCCATCGGAACTCTGCGCCGCAGGCTTCGGCGTCGGCGCCGATGTGCCTTTCTGCATCGTCGGTTCTACCGCTTTGGTAACTGGTGCCGGTGAAACCGTGAAGCCCCTTTCGCCGATTCCCGACTGCGAATTTTTAATTTTCTCAAAAGAGGCGAAGCCGGGTACCGCTCAGATGTTCGCGGAATATGACCGTCGTTTCCCAAGCGAAAAACCGACGCCGAATATTCTTGAAACTTTCGATTTCAGAGGGTTGCGCTCCGGTATACATAATGATTTTCTTCCGCTCTACGGAGATTGTTTCGATGCGGCTTTTACAGTTATAAAGTCCCGTTTCCCCGTTTGTTTCGGCCTCTCCGGCAGCGGCCCTTCCGCTTTTGCGATGTTCGAAAGCCCCGACAAGATTTGTGAAAACAAACTTATTTCGCTGGGATATCGGGTCATTCGCGCCAAACCCGAGCGCAGAGGCGTCAGCATTTTCGGTTAACACCGTCATTCCGAAAAACATATACTTGAGTATAGTTAAACATAACCGGGTTATGTTTGGAGGAATTTTTTATGATGGAATTCAAATATGCCGTTTTTATCTCCGGTGGTATCGTAGGCGGCGTGATTATCGCACTGGTTGTTCCGGCGTTTTGGGCAGTTTTGATCTGCGGGGGCGCAGTTTTCATCATCATCCGGTATTTATGCGACCGACCCTGCCACAGAAGGAGATAAAATAGAACATTTTCGCCGTAACGGCGAGGACGGAGACATGGAATGAAATTAAAAAAAGCCCTAACGGGAAAATATGTGATGAACAGCTGCCTGGGACTACTGGCCGGCGTCACAGTCATTCCTGCGTTCGCGCTCGGCAATCTGCTCTATAATTACGCGCTCAATCGAAAATTCAACCGGATCAATTTTGATAAACTGCCATCCGCAGAACATGAGAAGTCCTCGAAAGAATGTCCGGCTCCGAATCTGTTCGATCAGGACCCGAATGATACAGAATGGAATGGGATATTCGAAAGGCGCAGAGAGCGTCAGATTACCTCCGATGACGGATTGAAGCTGTTTGCTTATCAAATCGGGGATTCGAATGTGAAGCGCCAGGTCGTCATGGTGCACGGCTACGGCGGTGACCATACGATGTATCGGCATTTGGCAAAAAACTTCTATAAAGCCGAATTTTCCGTCCTGATACCCGACCTGCGCGGACACGGAAAGAGCGAGGGGAAAGTCATCTGCATGGGCTGGAATGACCGGCTTGACCTCATCAAATGGGTCGAGCTGCTCGTCTCGGAAAATCCAAACTGCGAACTCGTACTGTTCGGCATCAGCATGGGTGCGGCCACTGTGATGATGGCTTCCGGGGAAAAATTACCCTGCAACGTCAAAGCGATCATCGAGGATTGCGGATATACTTCTGCGGCCGATCAATTCGCCCATTGCCTGAGATTTTATTTCAACATCATGCCCTTCCCGCTTTTACAATATGCCGGGCTTGTCTGCAGAATTCGCGGGGGCTGGGGATTCCGGGAAGCGAGCTCGGTCAAGCAGCTGAAAAATAACCGCCTTCCGACATTATTTATCCACGGTTCGGATGATAATTTCGTGCCCGCCTTTATGATCGACGAGGTCTATGCAGCGACAACGGGACCGAAAGAAAAATTCGTCGTGCCCGGCGCTGATCATGCCGGTGCCTGCTGCGTTGATCCCGAGGGTTATGAAAAAGTCATCACCGAATTCTTACAAAAATACCAAAAATAAAAAAGGGAATCAACCATGGATCTGACCGAAAAAGCAAAAGAATTTTTTAAAGCCGATATCTACGCCGTTGAGACAACCGGTATTGAGATTTTGGAAGTTAAGCCGAATTATGCCAAATGCCGCCTTTATATTTCACCGAAACACCTAAACGCGGCGAACACCGTCATGGGCGGCGCAATCTTCACGCTGGCTGATTTAACGTTTGCGGTCGCTGCCAATTCCTGCGGGATCATGACCCAATCGCTGACCTCACAAATCGCATTTTTGAGCGTCGCAAAAGGACAAATCCTGTTTGCGGAAGCAACCTGTGTCAAAGGCGGAAAAAGCACCTGCTATTTCATCGTCGATGTTACAGACGAACTTGGCACCAAAGTCGCTTCTGTTTCGGCAACCGGATTTCGAAAAGCCTGTAAAGCAATGTAGGTTTCTATCCGCTGTTAAATTAAATATAACTTAACCCTGAATTTTTAAATATTCACCTTTGAGGGTATCATAAAGACCTCCGGTCGTGATGCGAAGCTTTGGAATCACGGGCAGGGATAAAAACGATAATGTCACCAGCGGATCGATACCTGTGTTCACGCCCATTTCATGGGCGTTTTTAATCAGCCGGGCGATTTCGTTTTGCACAAAATCAGCGTTTGAAACCGGCATCAAACCCAAAACTTCGAGGCCAACCAGATTAATGACTCTGCCGTTTTTAACGAGCGCATATCCGCCCTGCCGCTCAATCAATGCTGAGACTGCAACGAGTATATCACGGTCGTTATCTCCCACGACGATCAGGTTGTGGGAATCGTGTGCGACCGTAGAGGCGATCGCGCCATTCTCTATGCCGAAACCTTTGAGTGCGGCAACCCCAACTTTACCGGTGGCTTTGTGCCGCTCAAAAACGGCGACTTTATTATAAATTCTGTCGGGAACAAAAGGGCCGTCGGCATGCGGTAAAACCATATCTTCGCGCTCGGTCAGAATCTGGCCGGGGACAATACAGATCACCGGCGTTTTTTGTCCCGAGGTCTCAAGCCGGAGTTGCGATGCATTGACATTTACGATATTGACTGTCTTTTTAAGAATCGTCGGAATTTGCATTTTTTTCATATCGGTATATAAAACGCTCTCGCCGTGGTAATAGACATCTTTGATTTTAAAATCCTTTAAATCCTCGACGACAACGAAATTTGCCTTTTTGCCGGGTGCGATTGCACCGATTTCTTTTAATCCGTAACAAGCCGCCGGGTTAACCGTAGCCATTTTTATTGCTTCGATCGGATCAAGACCCAACGCAACGGCTTTTCTGATATTTGCGACAATATGTCCCTCGCGCTTGATATCAGCGATGTGCTTGTCGTCGGTACACATGCAAAATCGCTCGGTCGGCAGGTTCTTTTCGAGGATCCCTTTAACGAGCGCTTCCAAATTGTGCGCTGCACTGCCTTCACGGATAAAAACCCAAAAACCCGCGCGCAGCTGCCGAATAGCCGAGTCGATGTCACAACACTCGTGGTCGGTTATGATGCTCGCCAAACGGCAGGCAGCGATCTCTTTGTCGTTCTTTTCCCCGATGTGTCCGTCTATGATTCGGTTCGTAAACAGCTGTAATTTTTCCGCCATTGCCTTGTCTTTACTGACGACGGCTGGGATATCCATGACTTCGCCAAGACCTAATACACGTGGGTTATCGAGGTATTTTTTCATCATTTCGATATCGAAAACCCCGCCGTTGTCCTCGGTCGGAATCGACGGTACACAAGACGGAAGCATCATGTATACATCCGCCGGAAGATCGGCAGTTGCCTCAAGCATATAGTCGATCCCCGCGCTACCCGCGACATTTGCGGCTTCGTGAGGGTCGATGATAAAACCGAGTGTTCCGCTTTTTGCGCAGAGCGATACGGTTTCCTCAGGCCTCGCCGCAGCGGATTCAAGGTGCAGATGCGCGTCAATCAATCCGGGGATGACGATTTTGCCGCCGAGGTCGATTTCGGTTTCGCCTTTATAGTCCCCAACGCCGACGATTGTATCTCCGCAAATCGCGATATCGGCCTTTAAAATCTCGCCGGAATAGACATTGACCACCCGAGCGTTTAAAAAGACCTTGTCCGCTTTTTGCTTGCCGATGACCGCTTTGAGTGATTTTTGATAATTAAGCATATAATCCTTTCTTTAAAAAGTCCCCCCATATTCATATGATTGAAAGAATTTTTCGGATTATAACATATTCTTGTAAATATTACAAGAGAATAGCTTAATATTTAATTGTTTTTCACACTTTCTATATATTCTTTTATGTTTATCACAGTTCCCTCAAGGCGTGCTTTTTCAGCTGCAAAAGACATGATGTGGCTTTGAACGGATTTTTTTACCGAAGTGAGCCCCTCGGCTTCTCCGTCGCCCTGGACAAGTCGCAGAAAATCCCTCATCAGACCGAAATCACCCCCGCCGTGGCCATATTGCGACTGCTGCAGATTGATAATTTCATGTTCCCCGGTGAAATTGTGAATCTCGATTTCATTTTTTAGCATCGAGCCCCTAATTTCTCCCTTTGTTCCCATGAGCTTGATTGTCCTGTTGCATTCATACGTAAATGCGCACATCGTAAAAGCCGCAGTGACTTCATTCGCGAATTCCAAATTGACGACCTGATGATCGACCACGTTGTTGTCGCAATGATAGACGCATCTCCCGTAAGGTCCTTCGCGAAGCGCTTTTGTCCTGCCCTCGATGCTCATGTCATTGCAGATTGCCGAAGTAGGCCACCCCGTATTCACGGACAGGTATTGCTTCGGGGCATAATACGGACATTCTTTTTCCACAGGACATCCGTCAAGACATCTGGCAGGAGCTCCGACCGGCGCGTTTTCGGGCTTGAAATGGGAAAGGGTACCGAACGATGAAAGACGTACACAATCGTCACCGGCAAGCCAGAGCATGATGTCCATATCATGACAGCATTTTGAAAGGATCATCGGGCTTGATTCGTCGGAATTCCGAAACCCGCCTCTGACAAAACCGTGTGCCTGATGCCAAAAAGCGACGTTTTCATTATGCTGAATAGAGATAAGTTTTCCGATTCTCCCGTCATCCAAGAGTTTTTTGATGGTTCCGAAAAAATCCGTATACCGCAGGACATGACAGATCGAAAATACCCTGTCATACTCTTCGGCAGCTTCCGCTAAGAGCATGCATTCAGACGGGGTTGCAGCCATCGGCTTTTCGAGCAATACATGATAACCCTTCTCCAGTGCCTTGACGGCAGGGTCGAAATGCAATTTATCATGAGTGCAGATGACCGCCGCATCGCCGAGAAGCTCTCTGCCTAACAGTTCCTTATAATCGGAAAAACGAAGTTGCTCGGGGATGCCGTGTATGTCCGCAAATCGGTTTCTTCTCTCGGCATCGGGTTCCGCAACCGCGACAAACTGCAGCTCATCCGGTTGATTGATCGCATACGGTCCGTAAGCGGTCGACCGTGAACCCGCTCCTATCAATACAGCTTTAATTTTTTTCATTGTATCACCTCAAAATCAATTCATAAATAATTGTATATGAAATCGCGCAATTTGTCTATAAGCTGATAGATTAAAAATACCGGGAGGGCTTTGTTTTAATAGAACGCTTGAAAAAAAGTCAGCGCACTGGTAAAATGTATCAAGACGTCACCGAAAAACAGGAGGGATTATTTTGTACCAAACGAAAAAGAATGAAGTCGTTGAAATTATTCTGCATTCCGAGAGAAGTTACTGTGACCCTTTTAATGAAATCTCGGTTTCTGCCTCTTTCACCTCACCTGACGGCAGCATCAAAAAGGTTCTCGCTTTTTGGGCGGGCAGCAATCTTTGGCATATTCGGTACAGCTCGAATTTGGTCGGCACACACCGTTTTACAACCGCTTGCAGCGACAGCGGAAATTCCGGCCTGAACGGCTTGACGGGCGAAGTGGAAGTGACTGCTTATACCGGCGAAAACCCGCTTTATAAACACGGCGCGGTTCAAAAGAACAGCGGAAATAAATATCTTGAACATACCGACGGAACGCCTTTTTTCTGGCTCGGCGACACTTGGTGGATGGCATTTACAACCCGCCTTTCGTGGCCGGACGGATTTAAAAAACTGACCGCAGACCGCGTTGAAAAGGGCTTTTCGGTGGTTCAGATCATCGCGGGACTCTACCCGGATATGAAGCCGTTTGACGAGCGCGGCACAAACGAGGCGGGCTTCCCGTGGGATCCCGAATTCAAAGCGGTCAACCCGGCTTATTTCGACGCTGCCGATAAAAAGATTCAATATCTTATCGATCAGGGGATCGTGCCCTGCATCGTCGGCTGCTGGGGCTTTTTCACGGGCTTTGCGGGCATCGAGAACATCCGCAGGCACTGGAACTATCTGCTCGCGCGCTGGGCGGCATACCCGGTCGTTTGGTGCATCGCGGGCGAGGCGAATATGGCTTTTTACGACGATCCCGATCTGGTCTCCGGCAAGATCACTTATGAACAATATATTCAAAAAGCCCGCAAAGAATGGACAGAACTGACCCGCCATGTCAAAAAAAACGATCCGTTTAAGCGGCTGATCACAATTCACCCGACCCAGAACGGGCATGAGCAGCTTGAGGACGAAACCCTGCTCGATTTGGATATGCTCCAAACCGGGCACGCCGGGCCTCTGTCTCTGCTTCCGACGATCAAACAGGTCAAAGCGGCAGTAGACCGCAAAAAGATGCCGGTCATCGATGCCGAGGTCAACTACGAGGGCATCTGCGGATCGAGCGGACCGGATATCCAGCGCTACTGTTTCTGGGCTAACGTGCTCACGGGCTGCTGCGGGCACACCTACGGCGCAAACGGCATCTGGCAGTTAAACACCATCGGCAAACCCTACGGTCCGTCACCGCACGGCGCGACCTGGGGCGATACCCCTTGGCAGGAGGCATATTTACTGCCCGGTTCATGGCAAGTCGGCGAGAGTAAAAAGTTTTTAATGCAATTTCCGTGGCATAAATTTGAACGACACCCCGAATGGGTGAAAAAACCCTGTTCTTATTCCGATTTGGACGGCGTTTTTTGCGCAGGTGTTCCCGGAGAAGTCCGCGTGGTCTTCTGCCCGTTCTTCGGCGGTGATTTCTGGGGTGAAAATACGATTACGAATATCGAGACGAATGTACGATATAAAGCTAAGCGTTATTATCCGATTTCGGGCGTGACCGAGGATTATGGCATTATCACGCCGAAAGCGGACGGCAGCTGGACGCCGCCGCGTAACCGGTGGTTCGGAGATCATGTGATTGTGCTACAAAAATCGGAATAAAAATCCGGTAAACCGGACGCGTTCGTCGGCTAAAGTCCGGAATACAGACATTGAAATTAATACGATAAATTCGGCATGAGACGATTGGAGGGCGGAAAACGATGATCGATCGAGTAATTTTGCACTGTGACTGCAACGCATTTTTCGCCTCCGTCGAATGCCTGCACCATCCACAGTACCGTGACGTTCCGATGGCGGTTGCGGGTGACGAACAGACCCGTTCGGGCATCATCTTAGCCAAAAACGAGCTCGCCAAAAAATGCGGTGTCGTCACGGCAGAGACCATCTGGCAGGCACGCAAAAAATGTCCGGGGTTGTTGCTTGTCCCTCCGAGGCACGGCGAATATCATCAGTATTTTCAAAAAATCAATGACATCTATCAGCAATACACCGAACAGGTCGAACCGTTCGGAATAGACGAATCGTGGCTAGACGTCACCGGCAGCCAAAAACTCTTCGGAACCGGATCGGAAATTGCCGAAATATTACGAAATCGAATCAGAACCGAGATTGGGCTGACCATTTCGGTGGGCGTGTCGTTTAATAAAGTGTTTGCAAAACTCGGCAGCGATTACAAAAAACCCGATGCGGTCACGGTGATCACACGGGAAAATTTCCGCGATATTGTTTGGAAACAGCCGGTCGAAGCGATGATTTTTGTCGGAAGCAACGCAGCCGAGGCGCTGCGCAAAATCGGTATCCGAACGATCGGTCAACTTGCGCTCGCCGACCGTGAACTGCTGTATGAAACCCTCGGCAAAGGCGGCCCTGCGGTCTGTGATTTTGCCAACGGCCTTGACGAAAGTCCGGTACTGACGTTCGAACACACTCATGAGGTCAAATCGGTCGGAAACGGAACTACCTTGCCGCATGATCTTTCCAATACGCAGGAAATTCGCAGCTGCGTAACAGAACTGTGTGAGCTGGTGGCCGGGCGTCTCCGTTCTTGCGGAATGCGCTGCACGACCGTCAACGTCGCTCTCAAAGACCCGCAGTTTCACACAATCTCGCGGCAGAAGCCGACAAAGAACCCCACCGATATCACCAAAGAACTGATTGAGACCGCTATGGAGATCATCTCGGCAAATTATCACGACGGAAAACTGGTCC
>Ga0209099_1000768_pt1 | contig 36267 bp, 29 predicted proteins | sample AD_JPNHW2_MetaG_FD_184430 | JGI IMG/M metagenome (GOLD analysis project Ga0209099, IMG submission 184430) | Active sludge microbial communities of municipal wastewater-treating anaerobic digesters from Japan - AD_JPNHW2_MetaG (SPAdes) (version 2) | ecosystem: Engineered > Bioreactor > Anaerobic...
CACACCATCACCCTGCGATACCAGCACTCCTGCCGACCTTCCGGCAATGGCGCTTATCACATTCGGCGAACCCGAACGGGTAAGATCGTCAGTTCCGATTTTCTCGGTCGAATAACCGATCTCGCGTTTCTGGCGTTTGACACCAAGCGCAGTAACCACAACTTCGTCAAGCTTTGTTGCCAGCGGCTGAAGCACAACGTTGATCACCGCTAAATCGCCAACCGTAACTTCCTGTTTCTGGTAACCCAGGAAACTGAATACAAGTACGGAGGAGGATTTGATGTTTGAAATGGCATAATTGCCGCTAAGATCAGTGGTTGTTCCCTGCGAAGTGCCTTTCACCAGGATGGAAACTCCGGGAAGGGTAGAACCATCGTCAGCAGAGGTAACAGTACCGGTAATTTTCAATTGCTGTGCGCTGACAATGATAGAAAACAACAACAGGAGTGAGAGAGTAATTAGTTTTCGCATAGGCGGAGTTTGTAATTTTTTATGCAGCTTTGTGAAAAATCATCTCAATCGACTAACAATCAAGGCGGTGATTCGAAAATAATTTTATGCTTTTATAAGCAACCTAAGCATGGTTGCTGCAGCTTTTTACGAAAAGTCGTTTGATGATTTCATGTAAATATAGAAATATTTTGAAGAACTAATCTGCAGCATGAAATTGTAAAATGAAAACTTTGTAAGATGCTCATATTCAGGCTAAAAGTTATGCTATACGCACCTGCTGATTTCTTTTAATCAACTATTAATAATACTGATTCTCTCAAAATTCATTTCCTGTAAATCCTGGGTGTTGATGGTAAATTATGCTTGCAACCTCTTCGTAATCAGGTTTTCAATTATTGCAAAGAGTTTCAGGGGACTCTGCGCACGCCATGGTATCTCGTTGAATTTGCCACCTATGGCAAGGTAATAATCGATGTTTGAATGTTCAATTTCGCGGATGACATGATCGCGGAAATTAAGGAACACTATCCAGCCGTCATCAATTTCATCAAACCATTCCTGGTAGTAGTCGGTGTCGGAAGCATGAAAATCGAGAACGTTCTCACCAATCAGTATAAATTTTGTGATTCCTTGTTCAATCAGGTGTTCTATCACATTGCGCTTCAGGAACATAACATCATTATACAGGCAATCGTTCCATTCACCGATGAGTTCTATGATGCAGAATTGCCTGTCGTAATCGGCAAAGAGTATCTTGAGGTAAAGTGTGGCTGAACCAAACTCATCCCATTGAGGATGAATAAGATAGTTATAAATCTGGTGTGTAAATTCAAACTCTGAGTATTCCCTGCCGTAAAAGGGTGAGCGCTCGTCATCCGACGCTACATAGAACATCCTCCAGGTGTAAAAAGGCTCGATGTCGTGCATGGCAGGTTATTAAGATAAAATCAGGGTCAAATTTAACAGAGATTAGAGTAGTTTCAGATTTGCAGGTGAAATTATATGGAAACTGGTCCCGATAGCTATCGGGACTGGAAATAGGAAACTGGAAATTGGCAACGAAGAAACATGAAACATGAAACATGAAACATGAAACATCAAGCCTTACTTTGCCGCTGCCGATGCTCTCGTGTTAGCGTATGCCGCAAAAAAACCAATGGCACCGTTGCTGATGTTGCCTTCAACATTGGCTGGCGGGCCGCTGAACAGCGGGTTTGAGCCTCGTATCTCACTTTGTGTGTTCCAGATAAAGGTGCAATATTCTTTCCCTATGTTATCAACCTCAACTGTCACAATATCACCAGCTTCAAGGCGTTCAGAAGGGTTGCGCTGGTTAAGGTAAGCAACTGGCGCCCCGTTGGTATAACTTCCATTGAAAAATTTGTCATCGGTAACAAACCACTCAGTGATCGTATCAGTCAGCAGCTCATTGTTTTTGTAAATCATAAACCGGTAAAAGTCAACCGTGGGAGGTTCCTGCACATATACTTTCACTTCGTAAAAGCCTTTATCACCCCAATCGGGCTGAAACTTAAGTCCCACTGAATCAAGTGTGCTCAGCGAGTTCATGTAACTAACGGCTGAATAATCGCTGTAGCCGCCAATTTCCTGTTGCAGGCTGATATTGAGTGTGTAAGTATGACCCTGTTTTCCCGCTACAGTGTCGGCAGTCTGGTAAATGCCGGGACGTGTTTCGGTGAGCGGGTAAATGGTATTCCCGTCAGTGATGGCGAGTGTGGCACCGCTCACTGCCGGTGCAGGCTGGTTGTAATAATAGCTGCTTGTGGTCGTGAGCCTGATGGTATGAGCCATGGTATCGGTGGTGATGCAACCATCAACAACCAGTCGGGTGTATGATTCGTCGAGCTGTATATCAACTTTCTCGGTACATGACGCAACGATAAAAACCATGATGGCAAACATCCACAATAATCTCGTTCTCAGTGATTTTGATTCCATCAAAAGTTGAAGTTATAGGTTATTGCCGGAATCACTGAAAAAAGATAGGTTTTCACGGCAAAAGTTACGTTTGGATCGGATTTGTCCTGTACAAAGTTGATCGACCAGGCATTTTTACGAGCGTATGCATTGTAAACTGACAGGTTCAGTTCCTGGTGCCAGTTTTTACCCGGTTTATCTTTTCCTTTAAAGGTAATTGCACAATCGAGGCGGTGATAATCGGGCATTCTGTATGCGTTCCTGTCGGAGTACACGGGTACCACGGCATTCCCTATCACTGCCCTTCCTGTGGGGAAAGTAACCGGCAGGCCAGTGGAGTACACCCAATTGGCGGAGGCTTCGATCCGGGCGGTGATCGCGTAGTTGAGTACCACGGCGATGCTGTGCGGTTTGTCGTAAGGAGCCGGGTATTTCATGCCGTCGTTTATTTCGGGGATTATTCTCCACGACCGCGACCATGTATAGCTGATCCAGCCACCCAGCCGGCCTGTGTTTTTGCGGATCATGAATTCGAGGCCATAAGCCATTCCTTTACCTACACGCAGTTCGCCTTCGAGGTATTCGTTCATCAGCAGCGCGGCATGATCCTTAAAATCAATTACATGGCCTATCTTCTTGTAGTATGTTTCAACAGAAGCCTCGTAGCGGTTCCTGCTGAAATTTCTGAAATACCCGACAGCAAACTGATCGGCGTTTTGCGGTTTCACGTTGGGCGACGCCGGAAACCAGACGTCGAGTGGCGTTCCGGCTGTGCTGTTCTGCGCAAGCGTAAGATACTGAATGGTATGTGAGTAATTACCTTTCACTGAAGATTGCTCACTCAGTATCCAAACGAAGGATATTCTCGGCTCAAGGCCTAACCAGGTATGAAATATCTCTGAATCATTATAGTTAATGCTGTCGACGGGGTTGTACAATGAATCGTAGGTGAAATAAGTGCCGGGGCCGATGTTCTGAAATGCCGAAAATCTCAGGCCATATTTCAGCGTTAGCAACGGGGAGAGTTTCTGCTCATTGCTGGCATAAAGGGCATGTTCGAGTGCATATTGCCTTGGCAGTTTGAATTCGATGAGCAGGCTTTCGCTTCCCTGCCCTTTGGTTATTCCGGGAAAGAAATTGTGGAATGTTGATGATGCCCCGAACCTTGTTGTATTGCTGGGGTTGGGATATGCTGTAAAGTCAGTTCGCAGCGAAAAATCGTTCATGGTTGATTCCCAGAGGAATGAACTTGCTTCTCCCGGTGGTGTCCCCACGCTGTATTCGTAATTGGTATAGGCAGCGGTGGTGTTAAGAAACAGTTTCTGCGAAAAGAGGTGGTTCCACCGGAAAGAAGCCATGCGGTTACCGAATCCCATTTGCGCATACTTGTTTTTAAAAGTATCGCGCCCCATGTACCCCGAAAGGTAAACGCGGTTGTTTTCGTTGAAGGTATGGGCAATTCTCGCGTTCAGGTCGTAGAAATAGAGCTTGTTGCCTTGCAGGTCATCGTTTTTCGCAAACGGGAGAAAAAGATCAGCATAGGTACGGCGGCCTGACAGCAGGAATGAAGTCTTTTCGTTGACAACCGGGCCTTCCAGCGTCAGCCGGCTCGAAATCGTACCAATTCCTCCTGTAGCCGAGAATTTCCTGCTGTTGCCGCCTTTCATTCTTACATCGAGCAGCGACGAGAGCCTTCCGCCATATGCAGCAGGGATGTCGCCCTTGTAAAGCGCCACATCTTTCACAGCATCGTTGTTAAAAATGGAGAAAAAGCCTATCAGGTGAGAGGCATTATACACCGTTGCTTCGTCAAGGATGATAAGGTTCTGGTCAGGGCTACCGCCCCGCACGCTGAAACCTGTGCTTCCTTCGCTGGTTGACTGTACGCCCGGAAGGAGCTGAATGGCTTTGATAATGTCGGTTTCGCCCAGCAATGCCGGAATTTTATTGATGGTTTTGGCATCGAGCTTTACAATGCTCATCTCAGGGGCACGCACGTTCTCGTCGCCGCGCTTGCCGGTGATAACTACCTCTTCCAGTTGTTCCTCAAGGGGCTCAAGGTCAATATCCATCTTTTGGTTGCTCTGCAGCAAAACTTTCTTCTCAGTCACCTTAAAACCCATGTATGAAAACCTGATGGAATATTCTCCCTGTGGCAGGCTCAGGCTGTAAAAACCATAATAATTGGTTACAGTACCTGATTGTATTTCAGGGCAATAGATAGTGGCTCCGATCAATAATTCACCGTTTGAGCTATTGCGAACAGTGCCGCTGAGGGTAAATTTCCTTACCTCGGAAGGTTCAATGGCAAACCCTGACAGTAAGATCATCAGGCTGGCTGCCAGCAGTAAGAGTCGTTTCCGGGTAAGAAGTTCCATAAATAGTTCACTTGCTGATAAAAGCAACAGCAATGTGACGAATTTGTTGTGTGATGGTTACAATGAAATTAATGAAAGGCTGCCATCAGCAGGTTAATGTCCTGGAAAGGCAGGTGAAATGTGTCGCTGATAAACCTGTTGGTCGAAATTCCGTTAAAAAGATAAACGCTCTGCCGCAGTCCGAAATCCGACCGGAGTACATGTTCAAGGCCACCTTCGTTGCCTATTTTTTCAAGAATGGGAGTCAGGTAGTTGCTCAGCGCGTAAGAGGCTGTATGCGGTACTTTCGATGGTATGTTAGGAACGCAGTAATGGGTAACGCCATACTTTCTGAACACCGGGTTCTGGTGATCGGTTGGATGCGAGGTTTCAAAGCAGCCTCCCTGGTCGATGCTCACATCAATAATGACGGCGCCTTCTTTCATCTGCTGCACCATTTCTTCCGACACAAGGCACGGCGTTCGTCCAGCTGTTGAATGAACCGCACCTATCACCACATCGGCGGTGCGGAGGTTGTTGAGCAGAATACGGGGTTGCAGTATCGAAGTGAAAATGCGGAGGCTCAGGTTGTTTTGTAATCTGCGGAGTTTATAGATAGAGTTGTCGAACACTTTGACCAAGGCGCCCATGCCAAGGGCAGCCCTGGCGGCAAATTCGCTAACCGTTCCGGCACCCAGTATCACCACTTCGGTGGGTGAGATGCCCGAAAAACCGCCCAGCATTTTTCCCCGGCCGTATTCAGAGTCGCTCATATATTCGGCTGCCAGCAGTATGGATGTGTTCCCAGCAATTTCGCTCATGGCGCGCACAATAGGAAATGTGCCGATCTTATCCTGCAGCAGTTCAAAGGCAAGGGCTGTTACTTTTTTTGCCGCCAGTTTCCTGAAGAAATCTTCTGATAAGCCAGGGTGATGAAGCGACGAAAATATGGCCTGGCGGGGGCTTATCATCTCTGCTTCGTTGCAGGTTGGCGGGGCAATTTTCAGAATAATATCGGCGGTGTAAACATGGCGGGTGTCATGAACGATTTCTCCTCCCATTTCGCTGTATTCATGGTTGGTGAAGCGAGCCGCCTCACCGGCCGATTCTTCAATAATTACCCTGTGGCCCTGTTGTACCAGCAGCCCCACGGCATCGGGAACCAGTGCGATTCGGTTTTCGTTCAGCGAAACTTCCCGGGGTATGCCAATGACAAGTTGCCGGGGCGATTTTCTTATTTCCAGCGTTTCTTCACGGGGCATGTAAGCAGCGCCATGCAGAAATTCCGGTATGTTGTTCGATAAGTCCATGGGAGGATTTCGTTCAAAATGTGAAAAACCTTGTTTCGCCACCAGGGTCCGCTTCAATCATCACCTTCACATGTGAATCGGGGAGAAGGTTCTCAATCTTTTCAGGCCATTCGAGCAAACAGTAATTATCACTGTAAAAGTAATCTTCGTAACCAATGTCGAGCATTTCTTCCCACCTTTCGAGCCTGTAAAGGTCGAAGTGGTAAATACTTTGTCCGTCACTCGAAATGTACTCGTTTACAATAGCAAATGTAGGGCTGTTTACGATGGTTTCAACCCCGAGCTGCCTGCAAAATTCTTTGATAAAGGTAGTTTTACCCGCTCCCATTTTGCCGTAAAAGGCAAAAACTCTTTCCTTCGGCCAGGTATTTAGCAATAACCGGACAATGTCGGGGAGTTCGTTCAGACTTTGACAGGTAAATGTCTGCGACATAGGCTGTTCTATTTTGCTTTAAGGTATGCTACGGGAACTATCATTTCTTCCATCGATATCCCGCCATGCTGGAAAGTGTTGCGGTAATAGTTCACGTAATAGTTGTAGTTGTTGGGATAAGCGAAGAAATCGTCCCTGCGGCAGAAAACATAGGACGAACTCATGCTGGTTTTTGGCAGGAAAATGTCAGCGGGATTTTTTACTTCGAAAACCTCTTTCCTGTCGTAATTTAGGCTGCGCCCGTTTTTATACCGGAGGTTTGTATTGGTGTTGCGGTCACCGATGATCTTTACCGGGTTGCTCACCCTCACTGAACCATGGTCGGTGGTGATGATTAGGTTGGCTTTTTTCTCGGCAAGTGTCCTGATGATGTCAAAAAGAGGCGAGTGTTCGAACCATGATAAGGTAAGCGACCGGTAAGCCGATTCGTCGTCGGCAAGTTCGCGGATAACCTCCATCTCGGTGCGGGCATGTGAAAGCATATCCACAAAATTGTAAACGATCACGTTAAACTTGTTGCTGAGCAAATTTGAAATGTTTTCGGCAAGTTTTCGTCCGCTTGCAAGGTTGAGGACCTTGGTGTAGGAATAGGAAACGTTTTTAGCCTGACGTTTCAGGTTTTCACCCAGCAGTTCGCCTTCAAACTGATTTTTGGTGCCTTCTTCATCTTCATTTACCCAGTATTTCGGGTACTTCTTCTCAATTTCGCTTGGCAGTAACCCTGAAAACAGTGAGTTACGCGCATACTGTGTGGTTGTGGGAAGAATGGCGTAGTAAACTTCATCGCGCTCAACGCGGTAAAACTGTTCGAAAATCGGTTGCAGTATCTTCCACTGGTCGTAACGCATGTTGTCGATCAGAATAAGGAAAAGGTTCTGGTCGTTTCCCAGCAAAGGGAAAACCTTGTCGCGCAGAAGCGTATGTGACTGCACAGGCTTGGTTTCGGTTTTGCCGTTTACCCAGTCAATGTAGTTGTTTTCAACAAATTTGCTGAATACCTGGTTGGCTTCTTCTTTCTGCATGCGCATCACATCCACGATGCCCTGGTCCTGAGATTTTTCGAGTTCCAGTTCCCAGAAAACGAGCTTTTTGTAAACTTCCACCCACTCTTCATGGTTGAGACGTCCTGAAATTTCCATACCAATGTTCCTGAACTGCTGCTGGTAGGCGAAAGTTGTTTTTTCGCTTATAAGGCGCTTGTTTTCAAGGTTTTTCTTAACGCTGAGCAGTATCTGCTTTGGATTTACCGGCTTTATGAGATAATCGGAAATGTTTGACCCGATGGCATCTTCCATGATATGTTCTTCCTCGCTTTTTGTGATCATCACAACCGGCAGGTTCGGGTAGGAAGCCTTGATAATGGTGAGTGTTTCAATGCCTGAAAGCCCGGGCATGTTCTCGTCGAGAAAAACAATATCGAAAGGCTGTGTTTTAAGCAGGTCAATGGCTTCATCGCCATTATTGGTTGTAAATACCTCGTAACCTTTTTCGCGGAGGAAGAGTATGTGTGGTTTAAGCAGATCAATTTCGTCGTCAGCCCAAAGGATCACCCCGTTTTCCATAATGCTTGTTTTAATATGTGCGGCAAATGATTAGGTTCGCCTGTAATTCTATACCTTTGTTTTAGCAATAAAACCCGTTTCTCTAAGTTTTATCATTCATTAGAACAATAATGCCAAAGTTTGGTTTTTATTGCCGGACGCTCAGCGGAAATTCACCGTATCATATACAAATTTAACAATTTTTGTGAACCATTTCACTCCCAATAAGCGAAAAATCATCAATGATCCTTTGCATGGTTTCATCACTATTCCTGATGAATTGACTTTCGATATCATTGAGCATCGCTATTTCCAAAGACTGCGGCGTATCAAGCAACTCGGGCTAACCTCAATGGTTTACCCCGGAGCACTGCACACCCGTTTCCATCATGCTCTGGGTGCCATGCACCTGATGCGGCAGTCAATAGAAACGCTCAGGCTGAAAGGTTTTTCGGTTAGCGATAAAGAGGCAACAGGAGCTTCACTGGCAATATTATTGCACGACATAGGCCATGGGCCCTATTCTCATGCGCTCGAAAACTGCCTCGTTTATGGGATGAACCATGAGGATATCTCAGGACTGTTCATGCAAAGGCTGAATGAGCAATTCACAGGTGAACTGGATACCGCCATCAGGATATTCAACGACAGTTACCCGCTTCGATTCCTGCACCAACTGGTTTCAGGTCAGCTGGATGTTGACCGCCTCGACTACCTGATGCGCGACAGTTTTTTTACCGGTGTAAGCGAAGGCGTTATCAGCACCGATCGTATCATCAAGATGCTGACGGTTGCCGGAGATGAACTTGCCGTTGAAGAGAAAGGCATCTATTCTGTCGAAAAATTCGTGGTGGCACGCAGGCTCATGTACTGGCAGGTATATTTTCATAAAACGGTGCTGGCAGCAGAATACACGCTGGTTAACATATTGCGCAGGGCGAAATATCTCAGCGAAAAAGGCGTTACTCTTTTTGCATCTCCGGCACTGGCTTTCTTCCTGGCTAACCATATCAGCGCTGATGATTTCCGCCTGGATCCCAACGTACTTGAACTCTTCTCGCAGCTCGACGATTTCGACATTTTTTCGGCCATCAAGGTATGGACAGTACATGAAGACAGGGTGCTTTCGGAGTTAAGTAAATCATTGGTTTACAGAACACTGCCACGAGTTGAACTTCGATCGGAGCCGTTTGATGCGGAGTATACCGAAAACCTGAAAAAAAGTCTGAATAAACTTATGGGCTTTGATGAAGAGGAAAGCGGGTATTTTATCTTCACAGGAAGTATAGCCAACGATGCCTATATCCCGTTTCGCGACAAGATCAATATTGTTGACAAGAAAGGTAATATTACAGATATTGCTTCAGCATCCGACCAGTTAAACGTCGCCATACTTTCGAAAACGGTAACCAAGTACTTCGTCAGTTACCCCAAGGCACTTATTCCCGGAAACGGTTAATAACATATAGCTTAAGTGAGTGATACAGAATATTAACTAAAAGTTAAATTCCTATCTTTGCAACGGAAATTTGTCATCTCTTAATTATCAACGAAAACATTCCTTCGCATGGAATTTAAGGCCAGGGAGATAGCCGCAATGATCGGCGGCATAATTGAAGGTAATCCTGAAATTGTCATTACAAAACTTTCAAAAATAGAGGACGGCGAACCGGGATCACTGAGTTTCCTGGCAAATCCTAAGTACGAACCTTACATCTACACAACAAAGGCTGCGGTGGTCATTATCCGCAGTGATTTTAAGGCCGAACAGCCGCTTCCCTGTTCAGTCATCAAGGTTGACGACCCATACACAGCCATTGCAGTGCTTCTCGATATGTACAGTAAAATGTACAAACCACGCACCGGCATCAGCAGCCTGGCATTTATTTCAGCTTCTGCCAAAACAGGGAAAGATATTTTTATCGGCGAATTTGTGTATGTTGGTGAAAATGTGGTGATTGCTGATGATGTAAAAATATATCCGCAGGTCTATCTTGGTGATAATGTAAAGGTTGGCGAAGGCACTATCCTTTACCCGGGAGTTAAAATTTACCATGATTGCGAGATTGGTAAAAACTGTACAATTCATGCAGGTGTTGTGCTGGGAGCCGACGGCTTTGGATTTGCGCCTCAGGACGATAATAACTACATGAAAATTGCCCAGATCGGGAACGTGATCATAGAGGACAATGTTGAAATTGGCGCCAATACTACAATAGACAGGGCTACCATGGGTTCGACCACTATCCGGAAAGGAGTGAAGCTCGATAACCTGATACAGGTCGGGCATAATGGCGAGGTGGGTGAAAATACCGTGATTGCAGCTCAAACAGGCATTGCCGGCTCCACACGGGTGGGACGTAACTGCATGATTGGCGGTCAGGTAGGTTTTGCCGGGCACATATCAATAGCTGACGATGTAAAAATCGGCGCCCAGGCTGGTGTTCCTAACAATGTGACCAAACCTGGAACTATTTTGCTTGGAGCCCCTGCCATTGAAATAGGAAGATTCAGAAGATCGATAGCTATCTTCAATAACCTTGAAAAACTTGTTCAAAGAGTATCTGAACTCGAAAAGAAACTGGCCGAAGTTACAAACGGGCAAGAGAAAAAGTAAGAGAACGGTTATTCTAACAGATAACGAAAACCAACAGGAATGATTGAAAAACAGTGCACGATAAAAGAGCCGGTAAGCCTGTCGGGTGCCGGATTGCATACAGGGCAGGACGTTAACCTTACTTTCAGGCCTGCAGGTACCGGGCATGGCATTAAATTCCGCCGCATTGATATGGAAGGCCAGCCTGTGATTGATGCTATCGCCGATTATGTTGTGGATACCTCCAGGGGAACAACAATTCAGCACCAGGGAGTAAGGGTTTCAACCATCGAGCACACTCTTGCAGCAGTGGTAGGTATGGGCATCGACAATATTCTAATTGATGTCGACAGTGCTGAAATGCCTATCATGGACGGCAGTGCTGCCGCTTATGTAGAAGCGCTGACGGCAGCAGGCAAAGTGGAGCAGGATGCCGAACGTGAATATTTCGAGGTTCAGACGACACTCACCTACTCCGATCCCAACCGCAAAAGCGAAATGATTCTTGTGCCCGAAGATAAGTACCGGGTATCGACCATGATCGATTTCGAATCGCGCATCCTTGGTACACAATACGCCTCACTCGACGATATTTCCAACTTCAGCAGCGAGGTGGCCAATTGCCGCACATTTGTTTTCCTTCACGAGTTGGAGTACCTGATAGCCAACAACCTGATAAAAGGCGGTGATATCAGCAATGCCATCGTGTTTGTCGACAGGCTGCTTGGTCAGCCGGAATTGGACAGGCTTGCAAAATATTTCGGTAAAGAAAAAATTGAAGTGCTGAAAGAGGGTATTCTCAATAACCTGGAACTGCGTCATCACAACGAACCTGCACGCCATAAGCTGCTTGACGTTATTGGCGACCTGGCACTCATCGGTATGCCCATCAGGGGACATGTGATTGCTACGCGCCCGGGCCATGCGGTGAATACCAGTTTTGCAAAGCTGGTCCGTGAGCAGGTGATGCAGTCGAAGCAAAAACCTTCGTTCGATATATACAAAACACCCGTTTACGATATCAACGATATTAAACGCTTCCTGCCGCACAGGCCTCCATTCCTGCTGATTGACAAGATCCTTGAAATCAGTAATAATCATGTCATCGGATTGAAGAACGTTACCATGAATGAGCCGTTTTTTACAGGCCATTTCCCCGATGAACCGGTGATGCCCGGCGTTCTGCAGCTTGAAGCCATGGCTCAGACAGGCGGCATACTGGCGCTTCACAATGTGCCTGATCCCGAGAATTATGCCACATATTTTCTCAAGATCGATAACGTAAAATTCAGGCATAAAGTAGTACCTGGCGATACGCTGTTTCTAGCACTCGAACTTATTTCGCCCGTCAGGCGCGGAATTTTCCATACCAAGGCAAACGCATACGTAAACAATACTCTTGTCACTGAGGCCGAACTCATGGCACAGATCGTCAGGAAGAAAACTCCTGATACCAAACCTGAATAACTATGAACCAGCCTCTAGCATACGTCCATCCCCAGGCAAAAGTTGCCAAGAATGTAGTAATTGAGCCTTTCGTCAACATCGAAAAGAATGTTGAAATTGGCGAAGGAACCTGGATTGGTTCCAATGTCACCATCATGGAAGGCGCCACCATTGGCAAAAACTGCCGGATATTTCCGGGCGCCGTAATTGCTGCCATTCCCCAGGACCTCAAGTATGCCGGCGAGGAAACAGTCGTCCGCATTGGCGACAACACCACCATCCGTGAATTTGTCACGGTGAACAGGGGGACAAAGGCAAGCTGGGAAACAGTGATCGGCAATAACTGCCTCATCATGGCTTATGCACACATTGCCCACGACTGTGTGGTCGGCAACAACTGCATCCTTGCAAATTCGGTGGCGCTGGCAGGGCATATTTCGGTGGAGGACTGGGCAATCATAGGAGGGCATTCGGCTGTGCACCAGTTTGTAAGCATCGGTCAGCATTCAATGATTTCGGGTGGCGCGCTTGTGCGCAAAGATGTTCCGCCATACACCAAAGCTGCCCGCGAGCCTATCTCGTTTGTCGGAATCAACAGCATTGGCTTGCGCAGGCGGGGATTCTCTTCCGAAAAAATCAATGAAATCCAGGATATCTACCGCATCATCTTCCTGAAAGGCTACAATGTGAGCCAGGCCCTGGGCGTTATTGAGACCACCATGCCACCCACAGCTGAGCGCGACGAGATAATTTCCTTTATTTCAAGGTCCACCCGGGGAATTATGAGAGGTTATACTTCGGGAAGAGATTAGAGAGTTTGAGTCCCGATCCCGATAGCTATCGGGACTATCGGGATTGAAATCCTGAGCCTTTCATAAGATGGATAGGAACGGATAAACAGTTGAGAATTCAAACAAACGAATTAAGAATTAGTTACACCCGGCAATTCTCCCGGTTTGAAAGAACCATTAACCATTTTCCATTAACCAATTAACCATTAACCATTTTCCATTAACTATTAACCATTAACCATTTTCCATTAACTATTAACCATTTTCCAATAACCAATTAACCATTAACCATTGAACATAACCCTGGACAAAATAAGCCGCCGGTACAATTCTGAATGGATATTCAGGAATGTGAGCCATAGCTTTACCTCCGGAAATGCTTATGCAATACTGGGTTCCAATGGTTCGGGGAAATCTACGCTGCTGCAGATCATCTCCGGGCATCTGCATCCGAGCTCAGGGACTATCAGCTACAAAATTGACGGGACTGAACTGCCGGTTGAAGATATATACCGTTATGTTTCAATTTCAGGTCCTTACATGGAACTCATCGAAGAGTTTACCCTTGAGGAGATGGTGGCCTTTCACCTGAAATTCAGGAAGTTCAGGAATAATACTGATGCTAAGCAGTTTATAGAAATCACGAGGTTAGGGCGCAGCAGGAACAAGGCGCTGAAATATTATTCTTCGGGGATGAAGCAGCGTGTAAAGCTTGCCCTGGCTATATTGAGCGATGTTCCGCTTGTGCTTCTCGACGAACCCGCTTCCAACCTTGATGCGGCAGGCATTGACTGGTACCGTGAACTGGTAGCCGGCCACTCTGCCAACAGGATTTTCATCATCTGTTCCAATTCACAGCCTGCCGAACACGACTTCTGCCGCGAGTCAATTTTGATTAATGATTATAAGGGAAAACAGTGGGGATAGGTGGAAGGAATCGATTAACGTCGGCGCATACGCAAAGTTGGCGATTGCGGGCTTCAAACTTATCAAACCGTTACAATTTTGAAGCGGGCTACTGCCTTTGAATTTACTACTATTGCGCCTATTTTGTATATACTGTGTCAGGCTTTCGTGCGTTATTTTTTCAGTATGTCAATCAATTCTTTATTAATATACAAAGTCTCTCTCCCAACTTTTTGAGATTCAACAATTCCAATATCTTCAAGCTCCTTTAAATATCGTGAGGCAGCCTTTCTTTCCACGCCCAATTTATTTACAACAAACTCAATTTTTGAATACGGTTGCTCAAAAAGTAATTCAACCAGTTCTTTTCTATATACTTTTGGGGCTTTTTCCTGAACTTTGATTATTGTAGAATCAAGCTGATATTTAATATTTGTAATCCTTGCAATTGTATCTCTAGAAGTACTTTCCACTGCTCTTAGCATAAACATAATCCATTCCTCCCATCTTCCTGTCTGATTAGTCTGATTTAACAGACGGTAGTATTCAGGTTTATTGGCAATTATATATGAACTTAAAAATAATATTGGAACATCAATCAATTCGTTAAGTATCAGGTATAAAATGTTCAATATCTGACCAGTTCTACCGTTTCCGTCATAAAAAGGGTGAATGCTCTCAAACTGATAATGCAATATTGCCAGGTTTATCAATGGCGACAAATCATCCTGTTGGTTAAAGTGGTTAATGAAATTTGTTAGAAAGTCAAGTATATCTGCTTTGTCCTGCGGCGGTGTGTAAACTATTTCTCCAGTGGTGTCGTTTTTTAATACGATTCCGGGTGTACTTCTAATCCCGGCAGTATTTCCAACCAATTCTTGTTGAATGCCTGCAATGTCATTCACTTTTAAAAATCCTTGACTTTTAGCAAGGTTAAATCCATGAAATATGGCTTTACGATAATTTACAACCTCCTTGGTTCCAGGTGAAACATGAGTTTTATTAACAGTCAATGCTTTATAAAGCTCATCCTGGGTAGTAATAATATTTTCAATTTCGGAACTATCTTTTGCTTCCTGTATAACTATAGCATTAATCAGCATAGCTTGATTAGGAATTGTCTTTGCTATCCCTTTTAACTCGGCTAATGCCGCTGTTGACTTGTTAGTCTGTCTAAGAATTTCAATGGTTTCTACCTTTTCTCTCAGCGGCGGAAGTTTCTCCAACCTGCCTGACGACGGGGAAGGTTGATAATGTGGTGCATTTTGTCCCATATTATTTTAATTTGTCCCAAAAATACAAATTATGGTACAATTAATGAAATTTGTGGTGTTTTTTGCATGAAGCCTAACGGCCCGCAGCTACCCGCTGCCAGGCTTTATTCAACATGCGTCCCTAGAAACACAGAACACGAAATTAGTAATAGTTTTTCATGAGAAGCACGAGCGAAAGCCTGGTGGCAGGTAGGTGTTGTTATAGGCAGGTTTCATTTGTCATGAAATCAAATGTTAAAAATTGGACTACGGAGTTACATTTAGTACTAAAGTATCTCTACTAGCTACACTTACGACATTATGATACCAGGTTTCGTTTGCCGTTGATTTATTGAAATAGCAATCAATATAATTGGATAATCCGGGATGAGCTGGAAGTATCACAGTGGTGTCAGTTTTTGATGGACAAAAATGATAGGCAGTGACATGCCGCGGCCCGAAAGCATTTTCACCATCAGAAATACTAACATTAATGTTTTTAATATTAATGAGCTGATGAAGTGATAAAACAACTACTCCAACAGGTTTAACATAGATATCAACGATTAAAGTATCATTACTTTTTGGAAAAATGACAAACGTATCTCCGAAAAATTCACAATTATATGCTGATAACCATGATTGATCATGTTTTGCTGAATGATGATCTGTATTTAATGCATCATAGACAGAAAAAGAACCGTTTCTACTGGTGTCAACACTTTCTGTTCTTGTAGGATTATCACACATTACGATTAGTCCGGAGAGAATTTTACCTGACGATTGATCTATTACATGTCCTTTATAATAAAAATAAAGAACCGCATCATTCCTGCCATCATCAATATCTGAGCAATTAGAGGATAAAATATATGTTAAAGCACATATCGTTATCGTAATCTTTTGGATAAAAGTTGAAGTATGAATATTGAACAGCATGTTTTATAATCAAATTTGTTAATATTAGTCCATTGTTGCTAGATTATCTGCTTCATTCAAATCTCATTTTTCAATAATAGTCCAACGGCTAAATTTCATTCCACGAGCTAGGATCAATTTCATTGGTCTTGGTTTCATAACTTGCCCATAACGAGTAGCTATAAGAATAATTGCGCGAATTTTTCCATGATCTTCATCAAGATCGCTGATCTTATATAATTCACAAAGATATTACAATGTCTGATCCTTTTGTTCGGACAATCTCTGAAAAAAATGACTCCGGAAATAGTCTGTGTTTTTGTATTTTAATGATTACCGGGATTTTACCGTCTCAGGGAAAATGCTTACTTTTGCACACTTTTTAACCCAAGTCCCATTTTATGGCTACAACAGCTGATTTCCGCAACGGATTGTGCCTCGAATTTAAAGGTGATCTGTATAAAATTGTTGAGTTCCAACATGTGAAGCCCGGCAAAGGCGCCGCTTATGTTCGCACAAAACTTAAAAACCTTAAGTCAGGCAAGGTGCTTGATAACACTTTCGACGCCGGCGAACGCGTGGATGTTGCCCGTATCGAACGCCGTCCTTACCAGTTCCTCTACAAAGACGATTCAGGTTACCATTTCATGAACACACAGACTTTCGAACAGACTTTCGTTGAGGAAGAGATGGTGGACGGGCACGAGTTTCTGAAAGAAGGCCAGGAAGTTGAAATCATGTTTCATGCCGATACCGAATCAATTCTTACCTGCGAACTGCCTACCGTCGTTGAACTGGAGATCACCTACACTGAACCCGGCCTTCGCGGTGATACTGCTACCAATGCCATGAAACCGGCAACCGTTGAAACCGGCGCCATCGTTCGTGTTCCGCTCTTTATCGAAGCCGGAACCCGCATCCGCATCGATTCCCGCTCCGGCGACTATATCGAACGCGCCAAGTAACCAATTCCTTCACCGGGATTCTTTTTCAACAAACTACGGCCTATGAAGTTTGCCGTTCCATACTCACTGCAACAGCTTGCCGGCTTGCTGAATGCTGAATTCAGCGGTGATCCGCAGATGCAGGTTACCGGTATCAACGAGATACACATGGTTTGCATGGGTGATGTCACCTTTGTTGATCATCCCAAGTACTACGGCAAAGCCCTTTCATCAAAGGCATCGGTAGTTCTCATCAATAAAAAGGTGGACTGCCCCGAGGGCAAAGCGCTTATCTTCACCGATGACCCTTTCGCTAGTTATGTGAAGCTGGCAAAGCTGCACGCTCCTTTTGAGCCGGCAACTGCCATGATCAGTGCAACTGCCCTGATTGGCGAGGGTACGGTAATTCAGCCGGGTTCTTTTATCGGTAACAAGGTGGTGATTGGCAAAAATTGCCTCATTCACGCCAATGTTTCAATTTACGATGGTACAGTTATCGGTGACAATGTTATCATCCATTCCGGCAGTGTTTTGGGAGCTGATGCATACTATTTTCAGCGTAAGCCCGAAGGGTACCGGAAGCTGGTATCGTGCGGCAAAGTTGTTATTGGTAACAACGTGGAGATCGGAGCGCTCTGTGCGATTGACCGGGGTGTTTCGGGTGATACCATCATCAGTGATGGTGTAAAATTTGATAACCATGTGCAGGTCGGCCATGATACCTATATCGGACGTAACTGCCTGATAGGCGCCCATGCGGCCATAGCCGGTGTTACCCGCATTGAGGATGACGTGATCATCTGGGGCAGGGTAGCAGTTAACAAAGACATTGTGATCGGCAAAGGTGCCGTGATACTTGCCACTTCGGCAGTTGACAAGTCACTCGAAGGAGGGAAAACCTATTTCGGCATCCCTGCTGAAGAAGTCATCAAAAAGTGGCGTGAAGCAGCCGCCTTGCGGAAACTTCCTGATATTTTGAAAAATCTGTAGATATTCCTAAAGCCTTCCTGAAGAGAGGGCTTTTTTATTCCTGTACTTTCGGTTCAGTAACGGCTGCATCGGATTCGGCGGCAGGAATCGTATCCTGTTTTTCTTGTTTTTCTGAATAGATATCCAGTGCTACCAGTATTGCGATAAATCCCCAGAAAGGTACTGATGCTTTATCGGTATCGAGGAAGTTGTTCATCACACCATGAACATAATACGTGACAAGGCCCAGGGTTATGGTAAGGGCAAGAAGTTTTACCTGATGGTCGGTTGCTTTCCTGTAAACTTTCAGTCCTGTATATATAACGGTGATCATCAGTGCAATAACAATTAGGAAGCCTGGAAGGCCGGTTTCAGCCAGCGGGCCGATATATTCGCTGTGGGCATTGCCCAGATCACCCAGGTTTGTGCTGATGATGGTCTTTTCGCGCGAACTCTGGTAAGGAGCATATTCAAACTGGTATGTGCCTGGCCCCCAGCCGAAAACGGGTTTTTCGTGGTACATGCGCAGTGCAGATTGCCAGCGATTGATCCGTTCAAGATTTGAAGCGTCGGAAGATATGTTGGATATAGATTCAATATGCTCGATGAAATTTGCCGAAGCATCCTGCTTGTTCTTTTCAAGCTTGTCGAGTATTTCAAATTTAAAAGTGAAGAATACTGCCAGTAGCACCACAACTGTCATGGCTATCCAGCGGAATTTGATCTTCAGCAGGATGAGTATCAGCACACCGGCGGCAAATGCTACACTAACCCATGCGGCCCTGCTGAATGAAAGGTACAGTGCACCAAGGAGGATAAGCGTTGTTATTATGGAGATTGTCCTGTTGACAGGTGTGCTTTTTCTGTCAAAAGCAAAGCCGATTATCAGTGGCAGAAACAGGGAAAGGATAGCGCCGTAAGCTGTATGGTCATTATAGAAAGGCTGCATTACCCAATGGCCTGCTTTCTCACTGAATCCGTACTGCCAATGTTCAATCGTGGTAATGGCGATCACAATGATGAGGGGTAGCACATAGGCCCAGCCGAATGTTTTTGCTTTTTTTATGTCTTTAAATAAAACAGCGCCCAGGAAGAACATTGGAATTACAAACCACAGCCTGGCGGCAAAATATTTGAATGAAACAACCGGCCTCACGCTGGTGCAGGAAGCTATGAACATCCACAGCAGGCTTATCAGTATTATAACTGTAACAGGATGCCGGAGAATTCTCTTGTCAGGATAGCCTTCGATGATCACTTTGAGTGCGAAAATCAGCAAAACTCCCAGCAGCAGTGGTTCAGAAGGAATGGAGATGCTGATTCCCAGGTCGTAATTGCCGATATTGACAGCCAGCGGCGTGGACAAAACCGCGAGAAAAAATGCTTTTTCGAACTTGTAAATGTATAACAGCACGAGCATTATGGCCAGCGGGATAAAAATCCCCCAGTAATACTCCTTGTTTACCACGAGCCAGGTGTTCAGTATGATGAACAGGGAGGTGATAATATAAACAAGTGATATTTTTACCCGGTCGGTCAAAGCTTCTCTGGACTGAATTTAAAGTGAAGTCCTTATTCAGGATTATTTCTGCACGCCGGTTGATTTCTTTTGTTCGACAAAAGAAATGGCTACGAGGCTCAGAAGCAGCGCACCTGCTACGAAGTAGAGCATAACCAGCAGGCGTTTGGGATATGATTTTTTATCGGCGACCTGAGGAGGTGTTACGACATTGATGTAAGTAAATTCCTTCTTGGCATCAAACACAGCCAGGTCATACTTCTGCATGATCAGGTCAAACTCATTGGCAAGTCCAAACATCCGGTAGGTGAGATAAATGAGGTCGCCGTCACCTTTGGTGGCAGGTGCGCTGGCTTGTCCCTGAGCGCCTATTATTCCCATGGTTTCAGCACTTTTTGAAAGGAAATTACCGGCACCACCATGAGCATTAAGCAAGGCTTTGGTTGAGTCGATTTCCTGCTGTTTTACAACAAGGGCTTTTTTCAGGCTTTCAACTACTTCGACATATTTTGAATGATGGGTTGCCCTGATTTTCAGATCAGTATAATGGATAATGGCATTCACCATATCGCGGGCAAAAACCGGGTCACGGTCAATCACGGTTATTTCAACACTTTCGAACGGAGTCTTCGCAACCTTTACAAACTTGTCGTAGAGGTACGACATGGTTGAACTAAAGTACTTGTACGATGAATCTATGCCATAATGCTTAGCCAGATCGAATTTCCTCATCACGCTGTCCTTCACGTCCTTGGAATTGATCCATTGAAGCATTTGTTCTGTTTCGCTCTCATCCGAATATGGAGCCACATTCGAAGGATAGATCACCGCTGTTGATTTGAAACGGGGTTTCATCACCATTGAACTTGAGAAAATCAACGAGACGAGCGCTGCCAGAACTGCAATAATAAGGAGGTGCCATTTCCATTTTGCCAGGATTCTCAGCAGATTATTGTTGTCAAAGAAATTTTCCATTCGTTTATGCCTGTTTTTTCTTGTTTTTGATTTGAAGGGTAGGGCTTTCGGAGTATCCAGTCATTGCTGACGGTCAGGGGCTTCCTCAGAAAGTTTGATATATTTCGGCAGTTCATCTCCCCAACGTTCGATGGCGGCAATCACCAGTATTGTCAGAAAGAAGGTCGATATTATTGTTGTCAGGACAATCAGCCACCTTACAGGGTAAGCTTTCTTTTCAGCCTTGTAAGCGCTCTGGACGATGAACTTCTGTGGGATGATCTTCTGGGCATCTATTTTGGCTTCATCATAACGCGCTTTTACATAGCTGAGTTGTTTCTTTTCATGTTCGAGTGCGTCACGGAGTGAAACGTATGCGCCGCCATATTGTGCAAGTACATCGAGTTTTGACTCAAGTGCCTTAATGCCCGACTGGTTACCATGGGCAATTTCTATGGCAAGTTGCTGGTTGATCATCTCAGCCTGCGTTTCATAATCATGAACACCTTTTTTGCGGATCTCGGTGAGTGAATCTTCCATCGACTTTATGTCTGACTGGAGTTTAAGGTATTCATCTTCAACGATCCTGAATCCTTCGATGGCGCGTTCCTTCTGCATATCGTTTTTTACTGAATCGAGGAGTGAAGCGATCGAATTTGCAATATCGGCTGCCATTTGCGGATCTTTGTCAAGCACCGATATTTTTACAGCCATATATTCGGTACGCTTGAAAGATATATTGTCTTCGTACTGTTTGAAAAGATGTGTATGGTACAGTCGTGAACCCTGGCGAATGCCGTAATGTTCAGCAAGATTGAATCTGGCAATGATCCTGTCGCGCAGCCGCCCGGAATTAAGTATCTGCAGCATCTGCTCGGTTTGCGCATCTTCGCCGAACTGAAGCAGGTCCTGGTCGGGACTGGGATTCTCGCTAAGCAACGCTTTGGAAACGGAATTTGTGGCTGCCGGATACATGATCACGGTTGAACGGTAACGCGGGGCAACAAAAAGCGAGGATGAAAAAACCAATGCCAGTAACCCGGAAACAAGACAGGTTATAGCAATAACTTTTCTCCACTTAATGATGAAACCAATAACGCTCGCCGGTTTATAATCATTTAAAGGTTGGGAAACTGACATGCTTTGCCGGGCTGAATTTAGAGATCGGCAAAATTAGAATAAATTCGCTTAATAGCAAGGAAACAAACAGAATTACGCATTTTGAAGTATAATGGTCAGGCAGATTAAAGTACTTATCGTTGATTACTGCGGATCAGATCAAACATTGAGCGGAAATTGAAAAGCTTCAGCACAGTTGCCAGTAAAAATGACAGGATCACCATGGTTATAAATTGAGTATGCCACACATAAGTCATACTCTTTGTGCCAATATTAATCAGAATCACCCCGACCACAAAAATCAACAAAGTGATCAGGAATTTCGTATTGACATGAAATTTGAACAGTCGCTGAACAAGTATAATCTGAATTATAGCTGTAATGAACTGTGTGACAAGACTTGCGTAGGCCGATCCCAGGGCAAAGAGCCTTGGAATAAGCAGGAAATTCAAACCAATATTGATAATCATGCCCGATAAAGCCATGATGTTAAGCGCTTTCATATTGCCATTGGCGGTAAGCAGCGTACCGAAAATGTATGTTGTGGCAATGGGCACAAACCCAATAATGAGCAGCCTGAAAATGGCAGTCGACTCTTCTACATGGCTCACATAGAGCAGGTCCATGAGTTCAAAGCTGTAAAAAAATGAACCTATCGATACAATGACAGAAGCCGTGAATAACAAGGTAAACGACAGTTTGACAAGCCATTCTACCGAGTCCTTGTCTTTGATCAGCTTGGCAAACATAGGCAGGAGAATCACCGAAAAGAGATAAGCGATCATGTTTACAGAATCCAGCAGGCGGTAAGCTGATGCATATATTCCGGCCTGCATTTCACCGGTATGGGGCAGCAACCTTTCAAGCATAACAGAGTCAGTCCTGTTGTAGGATGTCATCAGCAGGGTAAGCACTGCAAAGGGAAAACTTTGCTTAATGATAACACGGGCAAAAGTCAGGTTGAAATTCAGTTTCTTGAATTTTGCTTTTCGCAGAACGATGATAAAAGCAATAGCAGCCGTAACCAGGTATGCGCTGGTTTGGGCATACACGAACCACTCAATCCGGAACTGCTGACTGGTTATGCCACCCCACAGTAAAACGCTGCATATCAATATCATCAGTAGCCGGTCGAGGACTGAAATTACGCTGTCGGTTTTAAAATGCATGATGCCTGAGATATTCGATCTCAGGTAAAGTATGAACGATGTGAGAAACTGGTTAAACCCAAGTATAGCAATGAATTGCATTTGCCGGGTTTTATAACCGATGATAAGTCCGACAATTAATGTCACTATAAAGTAGAGAATCCCCAGAAGAAGTTTAAAGGAAATTATTCCGGAAAAATGCTTGTTAAGCAAGTGCGAATTCTGGGCGATGTTCCGGTTGTTAAAACTGGTGATGCCGAAATCGAGCAGGATATTAAAAAGGAAGGTAAAGTTGAGTAACGAGGCGTAAAATCCATACTGATCGGGGCCGGTAATGTTTTGAACAGTACGGTCAATTCCCAATATCCAGAATGGTTTTACCAGGAAATTGAGGAAAAGCAGAAGCCCGAGATTGGTAAGAAATTTACGACGCATGGGCAGTCGCCTAAGAGTGTAAAGCGGTTTGTGTTTGTTTGAATAGCCCAAAATTAAGTAAATTTCTTATTCTGCAAAATCATGAATACCTGCAGATGTTATCAAAACTGCTGTTGAAACCTTAATTTCAAGTGTTTATTGCGATTGGGGCTGACATATACTGAGTTAAACAAAATGGTAATATTTCAACAAAATGAATATCTTTGTAAAAAAATCGACTTGAAAATAGCAGTCAATACACGATTACTTATCAATAACCGCCTCGACGGTATAGGAAGGTTTTCGGCTGAAACCTTGCGCCGGATGGCCATTGCACACCCTGAACATGAATTTCACTTCATTTTTGACCGCCAGTTCGATAAGGATTTTGTGTTTTCCGACAATGTATATCCCTATGTAATACCGCCACAGGCGCGGCACCCGTTACTCTATCTCATGTGGTTCGAAGTATCGGTTCCATTGCTTTTCAGGCGCATCAAACCCGATCTTTTTGTATCACCCGACGGCTATCTGTCGCTGCGCACAAGGGTGCCTTCTGTCGCTGTGATCCACGATCTTAATTTTGAGCACTATCCTAAAGACCTTCCATGGATGGTAAGCCGTTATTACCGCAGGATGTTTCCCCGTTTTGCCAGGAAAGCCAGTCGTATTGCCACCGTTTCGGAGTACTCAAAAAAGGACATCATTCAAAGGTATTTGGTTGACCATCAAAAGATTGATGTTGTTTATAATGGCGTCTCCAGCCATTTCCACCCGTTAAGTGAAGCAGAGCAGGAGTCAGTGCGCCGCAGTTTTTCATCCAATAAACCCTATTTTCTCTTTGTAGGATCGCTCAATCCAAGGAAAAACCTTAAGAACCTTTTCCTCGCTTTTGATGAATTCAAGAAAAAAGATAACAAGGATATTAAACTTATTGTGGCAGGCGCCCGTATGTGGTGGACTGACGATATGCGGTTCACTTATGAAAACATGCAATACCGCAACGATGTGATTTTTACCGGCAGGGTTAGTGATTCAGAACTGGTGAAGCTTGTTGCCTCGGCATTGGCGCTCACCTATGTGTCAGGTTTTGAGGGATTTGGAATACCTATACTCGAAGCTTTCCAGTGCAAAACTCCTGTAATTACATCAAACGTTACTTCGATGCCCGAGGTTGCCGGAGATGCAGCCATACAGGTCAATCCGTTTGATATCGGCGAGATAACCGATGCTCTTCAGCGCATAGCCGTTGAATCGGGATTAAGGACTGAACTGGTGAGGAAAGGGGAGGAGCAATGTTTGAAATTCTCGTGGGACAGGTCAGCAGACCTGCTTTGGAAATGCATCGAAAAAGCTTTATCATAATATGACATTAAAAGACTTAGCAAAGGAATTGATCAGGTTTTCACCTGTTGCGATTACCAAAAACCAGGAGTATGACAGGCAAACAAAGAAAGTCATAAAAAGAGTATTTGATAAAGATACCATTGCACTCGATATAGGATGTCATAAAGGCGAAATTCTTGATCTTTTTCTTAAGTTTGCTCCAAAAGGGCAGTATTACGCTTTTGAACCTATACCGGATTTATTCCGTTTGCTGAAGGCAAAATATCTGAATCTCCCGAACTGTCACGTTTTCGACCTGGCATTAGCTAATGACAAGGGAACGGCCGATTTTAACCTGGTTTTGGATGACATGGCTTTCAGTGGCCTGAAAAAACGTGATTATAATAAGAGCTTTGAGTCACAAACAATAACTGTAAATACTGACAGGCTTGATGATGTAATTCCTTCAAACATTGATGTTGATTTTATAAAGATAGATGTTGAGGGGGGGGAGATGCAAGTTTTTTACGGGTCTTTTGAAACATTAAAACGATGCAGGCCTATCGTTGTTTTTGAACATGGACTCGGTGCTTCTGAATATTATGGAACTAAACCAGAACAAGTTTTTGATTTCTTAAGTAGCTGTGGGCTAAAAACTTCTACAATGAAAAGATGGTTAAAAGGAGGCCCGGAACTGACAAGATATGAATTCATTACACAATACAACCGAAGACTTAACTACTACTTTATAGCTTATCCTGATTCTGTTAAAAGTATTTAAGAAAATAGCCATTCCTAAAATACATTCACTTCCATCTCCAGTTTCACACCAAACTTTTCAAGGACTTTATTCTGGATTTTTCCCGCCAGGCTTATTATGCCAAAACCTGAGGCGTCACCGTAATTTACCAGCACAAGGGCTTGTTTTGGGTGCACGCCGGCATCGTCTTCGCGGTATCCTTTCAATCCGCATTGTTCTATCAGCCAGCCGGCTGCAAGTTTAATAGTCTCGTCAGGCTGGGGGTAAACAGGCATTCCGGGATATTGGTTTTGAAGAATTCTGGCTGTTGTGGCTGAAACCACCGGGTTTTTAAAGAAACTGCCTGCATTTCCGGTAACAGCAGGGTCGGGTAATTTGCTCCGGCGGATCCGGCAAACTGCATCACTCACTTCAGCCACCGATGGTTTGGTGACACCCATGGCTTCAAGTTCCTGTTTTATTGCTCCATATCCTAGCTTTAACTCCGGGTGTTTCGAAAGGCGAAACGTAACCGAATGGATAAGAATCCTGCCTTTGAGCTCTCTTTTAAAAATGCTGTCGCGGTAGCCAAAACCACATTCATGTTTGTTAAAAGTCTTTTCTGCTCCCGTTTCCAGGTCGATAGCTTTGAGCGAATGAAAACAGTCCTTGAGTTCCACGCCATAAGCGCCGATATTCTGAACCGGGCCTGCACCCACGCTGCCGGGGATAAGCGAGAGGTTCTCAAAACCGCCCCAGCCATTGGCTACTGTCCACGTTACCAGGTCGTGCCATGCTTCACCGGCAGAAGATTCAACCAGCACTGAGTCATCAGTTTCTTCAACAAGCTGAATACCTTTATTCAACACATTGACCACCATTCCGTCAAAATTGCCGGTAAACAGAATGTTGCTGCCACCGCCCAGCACGAGGTGCAGTTTACCTTTTAACATGCCGCTCGTTGCCAGTTCTGCGGCATCTTCTTTACTCCTGATTTCGGTAAATTCTCTGGCAACAGCACTGATGCCAAAAGTGTTGAAAGGTTTCAGCTGTATATTTTCAAGGATTTTGAGCATCGGTGAAATAAGGTTTTTGCCTGCATCGTTATTCCTGCCGGGCAAAATTACTGTATTCCCGGCTAAATCGCCTGCCAGAAGCAATAATTGAACCGAATAAACTAATTTCGCAAAACCATCATGCGAAGGAAGAAAGTCATCATATCAGTCATTAACGACCTTGTTACCGACCAGCGCGTTGACAAAACGGCCAGAGCTCTGCTGGACCTCGGTTTTGAAGTTGTGATGGTGGGCCGCCAGAAGCATGACAGTATGCGCATGCCTGAAAAGCCTTATGAAACGCACAGAATGAGGCTCTTATGGGAAAAGGGCCCATTGTTTTACGCGGAGTACAATACAAGGCTGTTTTTTTACCTGCTGGCAAACCGATCTGATTTGCTGGTTAGCAACGACCTGGATACTCTGTTGCCTAACTTCCTGGTAAGCAGGTTTTTCAGGATTCCATTGGTTTACGACAGCCACGAATATTTTACCGAAACGCCGGAACTTGTCGGAAGGCCCCGCGTGCAGGGAATCTGGAAACAGATCGAAAAATGGATTGTTCCGAAGCTCAGGGACTGCATCACGGTGAATCATTCGATTGCCGGCTTATTCAGGAATTTATACGGAGTTGATTTTCAAGTTGTAAGAAATATTCCTGCAAGGAAGAACTACGATGGAATTCTCTCGCGAAAGGAACTTGGGCTGCCAGATGATAAGAAAATCGTTCTCATGCAGGGAGCAGGAATCAACATTCAGCGCGGAGCCGAAGAGGCGGTTGAAGCGATGAGATACACCGAAGGGATTGTGCTGGTGATCGTTGGGGGAGGCGATGTGATGCCTTTGCTCAAAAACCAGGTCATTGAATCAGGACTAGAAGAAAAGGTAAAATTCATTCCAAAGCAGCTTCCTGAGAAGCTTTTTTCATACACCGCAAATGCCGACCTGGGCCTGGCTATCGACAAGGATACAAATATCAACTACAGGTTCAGCCTGCCGAACAAGCTTTTTGACTATATTCATGCAGGAATACCGGTGCTGGTTTCACCTTTGCCCGAAATCAAGCACATTGTTGATCAATACCAGGTGGGTGATTTCATCGAAAGTCATGATCCACAGCATATTGCATCTAAAATGTCGGAGATGCTGAGCGATGAAAGCCGCATTGCAATCTGGAAGCAAAACCTGGAAGCCGCCGCTGGCGAGCTTAACTGGGAAACTGAGAAACAGGTACTGGTTAAAATTTTCTCAAAATATGCCTGACCGACATTTAAATATTGTTTCGTTTGCAATACCGTACCCACCCAATTACGGCGGTGTGATTGATGTTTACCACAAACTGGTTGCACTGAAGAAATTGGAGGTGAAAATTCACCTTCATTGCTTTGAATATGACCGAAAACCTGCAGACGAGCTTGAAAAGCTTTGTCAATCAATACATTATTATCCAAGGAAGACAGGGCTTAGCTCAGCACTTTCGTTGAAACCTTATATTGTTGAAAGCCGCAAAAGCGATGAATTGCTTAAGAACCTTACGGCCAATGATTACCCCATCATTTTTGAAGGGCTGCATACCTGTTATTATTTGCCGCATCCGGCGCTGTCGGGTCGCAAGCTGATATACCGCGAAAGCAACATTGAACATGATTATTACCGGTACCTGGCCAAAGCCGAAAGGAGTCCTTTTGTTAAGTTGTACATGCTGGCAGAAGCTATAAAACTTTCCCGCTATCAAAAGGTGCTGAAGCATGCTTCGGCGATGCTGGCGGTATCGCAGCAGGATGCGTCGTACCTGCATTCAAAATTTCCTTCACAAAAAGTAATGTATCTGCCCAGTTTTCATGGAAACCAAACCGTGAAATCATTGACCGGAAGCGGCAGCTATGCGCTTTACCACGGAAACTTGACAGTAGCCGAAAATATTAAGGCAGCCTCCTACCTGGTCAGGGAAGTGTTTAACGACTTAGATATTCCCCTCAAAATTGCCGGTCTGAATCCGCCGAAATCGTTGAAAAGACTCGCCGATCAATATGGCAATGTAGCGCTTATTGCGAGTCCTGACGAGGAAAGGATGCACCAGTTGGTAAGTGAAGCGCATGTGAATGTGATGGTTACGTTTCAGCCGACAGGGCTTAAGCTCAAATTACTGAACACGTTGTACAACGGGCGGTTTGTGCTTGTTAATCCTGATATGCTCATCGGTACGGGGCTCGATCCTCTGTGCGAAACTGCCAGTGATGCTCTCTCTCTTAAAGCCTCTATACTTCACCTTTTCAATGAAACTTTTGATAGCGGAAGAATAAGGCAGCGAGAAACAGTTCTTAAGGAATTTTATTCAGACGATGATAATGCAAAAAAATTGCTGGAGGTAGTCTTTAAAGATTAGATAAAGGCTTGCAACCATATAAAAGCAAAAAGCCTTGTAAATTATTGATTTACAAGGCTTTGTATTCGCATTTGCGGTCCGGACGGGACTAAATTAACTTCACCGGTTTGCGCTCTTCTATATTAAATAACTTATAATCAATCATATAGAATTTGTTCACAAGCAGATTAAAGCATAAAAAAGTATAAAAATAAAGTTATTGTTTCCCACAATGTTTCCCACAGTTTTCAGATTTTCATTATCTTTACAGTATTCAAAAAACATTTTATATGGCTACAGTATCAATGGTTATACGCAAAGACCGGATCAACAAAGATAGAGAGGCTCCGATCAATATTTTTATCATCAAAGATAGAAAAACTCTGAAGATTGCAACAGGCATTAAGGTTAAAACAGAGTTATGGGATGAAAAGGCCTGTAAAGTAATGAAGGGAGTTAGAAATTATAAAAGAATAAATGCTTTCCTACATGCCAAGTTGGTCGAAGCCGAGACTGGAGTGCTCGAGAATGAAACTTCTAATAAATCACTGACAGCCAAACAGCTCAAGGAAAAAGTTTTCGGTAAACCACCAATGGACTTTTTCCCATTTGCTGAACAGGCATATGAGAATTATCGGCTTGCTGGTAAAATAGGCACGTATATAAGTTCAAAAGCTATTGTCAATCAATTAAAAAATTATGCTAAATATGAAGCTTTAAAATTCACGGATATCACTCCCGAATACCTGGCAAAATATGAAATCTATCTTCGCACAGAGGAGGATCTCAAAACCAACACAATTCACAAGAATTTGAAATTCTTCCGAAAAGTATTTAACGATGCTTTCAGGCTTGGTATTATCGAGTATAATCAGAATCCATTCACCCGGTACAAGTTAAAGACTGAGAAAACGACCAGAGCATTTTTGTCAGAAGACGACTTGGCAAAAATTGAAAAAATCGAACTAACTCCAGGAACAATGCTTGATCTGCATAAGGATATGTTCATATTCGCTTCCTATGCAGGTGGGTTGAGAGTCTCTGATGTTTTGAAACTAAAATGGAAAAATTTTGACGGTAGCCATATCAACATCTCGATCCACAAAACTAAATCTCATCTTTCGATCAAGCTTCCGGATAAAGCAATAGAAATCATCACCAAGTACAAGCCTGAAAAAGATGCACCAAAGTCTTTTATTTTTCCAATGCTTCCCGATGATCTGAAAATGGATGATCCCCAGGCTGTCTATACTGAAATTTCCAGGGCAACCGCCTATATCAACAAGAATTTAAAAACTATTGCCGAGCGTGCTGAATTGAATATCAAATTGAGCTTTCATATCAGCCGTCATACTTGGGCAACAAGAGCTTTGCGAAAAGGAATTAGTATTGATAAAGTATCAAAACTTATGGGCCATGCGCAGCTAAGGGAGACTCAGATCTATGCTAAGATTGTCAATGAAGAACTTGATAAAGCAATGGATGTTTTCAATTCACCCAAGCCAGCGGAGTAGCATAAATTCTTAATCATGATTAGTGTGTCGGCCATTGGATTTTGCTAAAAAATATTTTTCCTTGTGTAACGATATGCAGTCCGTTACATCTATTTATCTTTACAAAGCTTGTAAATCTTTCAGCATTACTTGGATACACGCTGGTTTTGAATTGTTTAGCATCATTTGAAAACCAAAGTGCAATACTCAAACAATAATAATGAATTGTTCTCTCAATAGGCCAAATTTATACTTCCAGCTGCTAACTGATTTAGATGAGTTCAGAACAGATAGTTATAACACCGGTAACCTTTCAGGAAATTACTGCCATCAGACTAGATCAGGCGACAGGATCTGATTTTGATATTGTTCTTCCTCCTGATTTTACAATTAATGACTACTGTACTTCATTGATCGAAAAAGTATTCTCAATCCCTCAATCACAACTAAACAAATTCATACAGCACCAAACTTCTCTCGTCAGGGATCCGTTAGTATGGCTAAACCGTTTTGAAAAGTTGATTGCAATGAACGAAAGCCTGTTCATTCAAAGAAATCAGGTCAGTCGTCATACAAAGCTCTACTTCATTATAGAAAGCAAACGCGAGAAAGTCCAGAGATCACAGGATGCGGAAAATGATATAATTCGTCCTAATGATAGGTTTAATGGATTATCCCATGACCGACTTTACAGTTTCAATAAAACAAAATCGCTGGCTGACAAATTGAAAGACTTTGAAGACAAAATCTTCTTTCTTGAGGACCAGATCACAGAATATCAGCAGAATCCGCCTCACATTGTAAATCACAATGAGCAGGATTTTGTCAAACAATGTCAGTTGGAAATCACCAGGCTCACACGGCAGCATGATCTGAAGAAGAAAGTTGAGCTCATGCAAAAACAGGATGAAAATGTTTTCAAACCTTTGCAGGTCAATGTCGAGGCAAAGTCCTGGGTCAATGTTTTCTACCAGGCTATGCACACAACCGGTGAAGACGGTAAGCCTGTCATTCCGGGAACTGCGTCCGAGGTTGCACAGCATCTCTGCGACTGTTACCTGCAGATGGACGGCAGTCCATTTAATTTTAAGACTGTCCGCACATACCTGAGCAAAGGTGGTACCGATGGCCGGCCCAAACTTGACAAAGAGATCAACCTCGATTTTGACGAAAAATAATCGTCGCAGCAATCTCACACAATCTCACTCTAAATTTGAGATGTTTTCAATAAGTACATTTACAGTTACTTGAGCTTGTTTACTTGCTTATTTTATCCCTTTTCAATCTCAAGAATCGCACTCATAATTTGAGATTTTCTTCCATCAAGGTGAGAATCTCAACTTCCTTTTTTATGCCCTCTTGATAACTCATTGGGAATGATCTGGTTACTGGAAATCGAATCTCTACGACTGTTTTGAGATTGTGTGACCTATTTTTTGTATATTCTTTTGCTGTCCTAACTTTTAAAACACTCAACAGTATGGACGCAATCATCCTTTCAAAAGACCAGTATTCAGAGATCCTCAAGAAATTTGACGAGATCAATTTCCGGATCCAGTCAGCCATTGCTGTTCCCGGCGAAACGTTCGTGGACAACCAGCAGTTCCTCCAATTGATGAAAATCTCGAAACGCACCGCTCAATCATGGCGCGACGAGGGTAAAATTTCGTTCTCACAGGTAGGAGCAAAGATTTACTACAAGCTTTCCGACATAGAGGTATTGCTCAAAGAACACTACAACAAAGCATTCCTTCCCAAGCGCAGGTAGTGTCGGGCTTATTAAATCATCCTGCCCAGGCAGTACGCCATTCAGGCTGCTATCTGGGCGGTTTTGATTTCTGAACTAATCCATAATCTCCAAATCCTAATCCATGCTTTCCATGAACCTCTCCATATTCCAAAACTTCACAGCCATCGTCGAAAACAAACCATTGACTGATATTCTCACAGATATCAAATCCGGCAAATACCGTGGGCCTATCGGATACATCCGTAAATGCCTGCAGGAAAATAAGCTCGAATCGTACGAGAAAGCAAAGAAAAGTCTGCTTGCTTTCACTCCCAGCGGCCAGTTCCTTGGTGGCCGTAACCAGGACACCCTCAAAAAGTACTCCGGTATCATTGTCCTGGACTTCGACAAACTCACTCCCGATCAACTCAGGTCCTGTCGCGAATTGGTCGTGGACGATCCTTACACTCTTGCTGCTTTCATCAGTCCTTCAGGCAATGGTCTAAAGGCTTTTGTCCGGACCGATGCCACTCCCGAAACCCACAAAGACACCTTCCTGAAGATCCAGGCCTACTATGAGCTGCTCACCGGCTTGCCTATTGACAAATCCGGCAAGGACTTTACCAGGCTTTGCTTTATGTCCTTCGATCCCGACACCTACCACAATCCCAATGCACAGATTTTCTCAGAAAATCAAGCTGTCAAAGATCAGCAGTCTATTGCCCCGCTCCCGTTCACTGAGCGAAGTCGAAGTGAGACGAGTAGGTTAGGTGGTGAGGTCGATTACATCTCCATTTACCACGACACGGTTAAATTTACCTCTCAAAAGGTATCCTATGTTACTGGTAACCGTAACAACTTTGTCCATCAGCTAGCCTGCAATCTCAATAGGAGGGGAGTGCCATTCTCAGCAGCAATGGGCTACATCCTTGCCGATTATAACTTCGACGATAAAGAAGTCATGGCATCAGTCCAAAGCGCTTACAAAAATACCTCAGAACATAGAGCGGATAGACAAATTCCCTCCTCTATAGGGGAGGGTCAGGGTGGGGAATCTTCGCAACCTGCACCCCTTCTCTCGCTCACTGAGCCTGGCCGAAGTGAAGAGAAGGAGCCGGGTGATGAGAATGACGAACTACCCCGCAAACGTATCCCTGTCATCGATAAAGTCGAAAACTTCCTGCTCAGCAAGTACCGTTTCCGCCACAACACCATCACTGGTTGCCTCGAATACCGTAGTGTCGAAAACTCCCTTCCCCCGCAGTGGAAGGGCCGCGGCTGGGGCAAAATGAACGACTACATCGAAAACTCTATGCTCCGGGAGCTTCTCAAAAACAAGATCAAGACCAACCTCTCTAACCTTCGCAACCTGCTATATTCCGACTTCTGCGAGCTCTACAATCCATTCCAATCATATTTTGACAGTCTCCCGGAATGGGATCAGCAGACCGATCACATTGCCCGGCTTGCCAACACAATCACAACCACGCAACAAGATCTCTGGCACGTCTGCTTCAGAAAATGGGTTGTAGCCATGGTCGGTTGTGCCCTGGATGAAAACACCATCAACCAGACAGTCATCGTCTTTACAGGAAAGCAAGGCATTGGCAAGACCACTTGGATGGAAAAGCTTGTTCCCCGGGAATTGAAGCAATATTTGTTCTCAGGAACGATCAATCCCAACAATAAGGACACGCTAATTCACTTGGCGGAATGCATTCTCATCAACCTGGATGAATTGGAGAACCTGAACCGGACTGAGATCGGCACCTTGAAGGAACTCATCACCAAAACCCATATCAGGATTCGCCGGGCCTATGGCCACAACAATGAGACACTTCCGCGCGCAGCAAGTTTTGCAGGCAGCGTCAACACGGCACAATTCCTGAACGATACAACTGGTTCCCGCCGCTTTCTCAGCTTTGAGGTAACCGAGATTAAATACGAACACGATGTCGTGCTGGCGGATGTCTATGCACAGGCTTTGCATCTCTTCAAAACCGGTTTTAGGTTCTGGTTCGACCGCGAAGAGATATCAAAGATCAATGCCAACAACGAACAGTATCAACTCCGCTCCCCTGAAGAAGAACTGTTGCTTACATGGTTTGAGGCTATCACACCAAATACTGATGGTTCACCTTCCATTACAAATCCGCAATATCTTACTGCTTCCCAAATAGCAGCAAAGCTGGCCGAAAAGTCACGTATCCCCGTTTCCGATGGCACTGTTAACAAAATAGGCAAAGCATTGCGTAAACATGGGTTTCAACGTGTTAAGAAAAACCATAATTACACTTATCTGGTGAAAGAGCTTGAATGGGATGCGGTTGACCGTCAGAACAAAGAGGCTCCTGAGTCATTGTATCACTCGACTGTAGCCGATAACAATGCCTTAGCTACTCTAACCTCTGCCACTCAGCTCGATTGCCCTTTCTAACTAACTGGCTACTTGTTTCTTATTATGAAAATGAAATACCTTCTGATTAATTAGGTTTGGTGGGTAAGGTGGGTAAGCATAATCAGGCAAAACTTTTTTCATTTTACGCTTTTATCATCTGGATGCCTTATCCCTCTAATAATAGCTGAGAATAAATTAATGTGCAAATCGTAGCAATTTATTTTCTTCTCTATCCTCACGCTATCAAGCCTTTCAGTAGGTTTTTCATAAAAAGTAAAATATCTTTTCTCAAAAAGTGCTTACCCCCTTACCCTTATCCTTAAAGCTATAAAATTTCACTCTCAAACAGCCTTGTACTATAGTAAGTTCCGAATTGTCCACAATATTATCATACCCACTCAGTCCAATGATATATGGTTATAATCTTGTTTGGATGGTAAAACAAATGTACTAACCAATCACACAGGCGTAATATAGAAAGGGTTTAGCAGGAAGTACAATAGAACTGAAGATTATTATACGATACAATATCTGAATGAAGGTGTAATATCCTTACCATTATTATGAAAACGAATTGATAGGAATCTCCTTTCTATACCGTTCTCTCCAACACTATTACGAGGGTTTCTCGCTTTTCCTTTAATTATAATAGCTTAGTTTCTAGTTATGTCAGCTTTTTTGATTTTTCACAATCCTTACAACCCTCGACAAGATGTGCTTCTTTCAATACTTCACACGGATTCAGGTCCAGCGCTTTGCATAACCTTATAAGATCATTTAACTTCAAATTTGTTTCTCCGCTTTCAATTCTGCTATATTGCTTTTGTGATAATTTCATTTTTAATGCAACATACGATTGGGAGAAGTTCAATTTTTGCCTGCGGTTGTAAATAATACTGTGGATTGTTTTCATAAGTTATAAGTTAATATTTTGGTAAGTCAACATCAATAATCTGTGCCGCAAATCAGCGGTATTCGATAATTCTCCAATACTGGCAATCAGTATGATTGCGCTAATTCGCCATAAAATTAATCAATAAAATATCATCACTTATACATCTTTGTATTAAATCCCATCATTATCAGGTGAAATTCATACAGCCCTTGCTGTGCAGGCCATTAAGCCATGGTAATACCGAAAAACGACTAAAATTAGTCATTTTACGACTTTTTTTAGTCGCATTTTATTTGCTTTAAGCTTGATGTTGGTTTAAATTCGTCATGTTAAATGATCGTTCTCCGTTAATATCAACCCTTTAATTGCTAGATTATGAAAACGCTTCTTTTTTATGCATCGGTAACCATCACATTATTTATCTTTCTCTCATCCTGTACCAAGGAAAAACCGGATAGTCCGCTGGTCGCATCTCCTCAATCTGATGAAAAGTTGGTTTCGCAGGTACATTGGTTTATGGATGCTGCCAAAGATGTTAAAGAAGGTAAATATTTGAAATCAGGTGAAAAAATGTTTTTAGATACGGCATTGCTCTATATTGAATCATCATTGAACTATAAATATAGTTATACAAACGAAAAGTTTAAAGATTATTATATCCAGGAGGTAGAAGTAATAATTCCATACCTAAGTGCCGAGAATAAGACATATGTTGTTGATGCTGTGCAAGCATACAACCTGACCCTACAAAAGTTTAGAGAGATTTATCAAACAATTAATTTTGGAAACAAGAAATTTTATATGTGCTCGATAAATAATTGGGGCACAACAAACAACGGGAATTCTATAACTATAAAAGCTACTGCTTACTTTGGTTATGGAACTCGCATCGCTCAATCAGCTAATGAAATTGGATATTCTTGGCTAGTGGATGGAGGAGATTGTGAAGGAATGGGACAGTACGGAGCGCCCAATTACCTAAGGGATAATTATATGCCGGCTATTTATCTGCCATGTCCCAATCCCAGAGTTTGGTATGATCAAACAGGCAATTACGAATTTTTGGACCCAACTATTTATCCAAATCCTAACGGTGGCCCGGTTGATAATTATTGCGACTACCAGTTATTTTATGCATCATCCAATGTTGGAGCAATTACCCCTATAGTTGAATGTGTGGGTTCGGAATCAATTAACGGGGCACAGCCCGAAATCGAATACTACAGTGATCAACTACAATCATTAATTGATGCAAAGC
>Ga0209099_1000770_pt1 | contig 36220 bp, 44 predicted proteins | sample AD_JPNHW2_MetaG_FD_184430 | JGI IMG/M metagenome (GOLD analysis project Ga0209099, IMG submission 184430) | Active sludge microbial communities of municipal wastewater-treating anaerobic digesters from Japan - AD_JPNHW2_MetaG (SPAdes) (version 2) | ecosystem: Engineered > Bioreactor > Anaerobic...
CTTGTTCTGCCCACATCTATAACGCTCCTTTTTTTCAATGCCTCTATACCCTTAATAATCGTAGGGCGACTCACATTATGCTGTTCAGCCATTAATTTAATAGATGGGAAGCATTCCTGATTCTTATTTGTATGTCTACAAAGGCTATTATATACAATTGTTCCTTGCCAACCGCACAATTTAGCCATTTTATCAATAAATTCATCGTCCATCATGAATTTCTGTTTTTTTCGATTATCTATTATTCTTCTTTTTTTCATATTGTTTTAATTTAAAAATCTTTGACTCTTTATAATATAAGTATACAAAAGTCCCCTAACATTCTTCGATATTTTACTTTACCCCTCAAAAAAGAAAGTTCTCTGTTTTCAGAGAACTCCTGATTACTCACTACTAAAGTAGCAAAAAAACTCACTAAAATAGCCATATTTTCATGCCCTTAATCCTAAAAAATTACAAAAAATTTTTAGAGAGGATTAATATCTGATCTACAGATAATTACAAAACCTCCAGGAGGATTCCCTACCCTATCTCTTCCTTATATCTGAGACCCATAACCGAAACACCCCCGGTACCGCCTATGATGCTATTATTCACGCCATTCACCTCTTATCTATAGTTTTAATCACTTATATATAAAATAATGTCATCTATGCTATTTCTGTGCCTCCTACGATTACCACTTGATTATTAGAAGATAAATAAATAACTTCTAGCCACATAATAATGGTCGATGTGTGGTTTTTTGATTATCTCTATGAATATAAAGAAATATGAAAAGAGAAATGAAAGTCGTCTATGCCCCTGGTGATAATAAGCAAAGGGGAATGATCCGTATTATCAATCGTTTTCTTATCCAAAGCGACTTCAATATTGGAGATAGAATTCAGGTTGAATATGGAAAAGGTGTAATTACAATCACCAAAAATTAAAATTATGAATACAACAACACAGTGGCCGGAGGCCATCTCTGAGAAAAAAAGAAATCTAATTATCCAGCTTATTTATAAAATAGCAGATGATGAGGAAAGAGAACGATGGCTAAATGAAGTAGAGTCTGCAACAACAGAAAACGATGCAGATGAAATGGTAAAAAGTTTATTAAGATAATTGAGTATTTGATACTCACACCCATTAGTCCGGGTGTTCCTTATTATTAAAAAATATGAACAGTTGTAAATTTATCGGGACATGGACGCAGGGTTTAGCAAGTGAATCATCTGATGTCCGTGAGAAAATAGAAATGGCCTTTAACAAAATGGTGAAAGAAAAAGATGACTGGTTTTATAAAGTCGAAATAAATGGCCGGGAATATTTTGTGGCAGATAATGGTGAATTTGGTTTCACTGCAATGTTGCCAGAAGAGTATTAATAAAAAGTCGAATTAATATAATTATATGTTTAATCCAAATAATACTAGATTACAAAACCGCATACACATTAATTGTGCTTTTGAAAAGGAGGGTAACACCATAACAAAATCCTCTATTATGGTAAATATTTTTGAATGGGACGTTAAAAGGGCTGCAAATTTATATTCTGAGTTATTGAGAGAACTTGAGGAAATCCCCGTTACTGTTCCTAAGGTTGAAAATAACAAATCTGTCCAACTAAATACCGAGAAAATCGAATTCTTCCCAGAATGCCCAGATCATCATGTAAAAATGTTGATGCGTACTCGAAAATCTGATGGGGTTGTTTTTTTCGGATGCCCATTCTATCGGAATGGCTGTAGAAGAACAGCTCAGCATTCTATCAATCAGGAAATAGGCACTAGAATGCCTATAAAATAGGGCTAAAAACAGTGGGACTCAGGCATAATTAATATATATGCTATGCAAAGCGCTTATAGGGATACAATATTAGGTCGACCATAAAAAAGAGGTAACGGGGCTTTGCATAGCAGTAATCCTTTTCGTTACCTCTTTTTTGTTATAAAAATCTAATAAAACCAACCATATGCGCTCAATAGAAAGAAGATTTAAGCAAATTAACGAAAAGAAACCACGCTGGAGTTCCTGGTCTTGCTTTGTTAAAGCTATAAAAGGGCAAAAATTCAATAAAAAAATAATAAATCGCTGGTTCAACCAATTAGTAGATAAGGATAACTACGCCAAAGGCGAGAAAAAGGAGTTACTTGAATATCTATATGATGTCTCAAGCACTCCTGTGGAGTGTATAAAATAGGGGGTAAAAGGCACTTTTTAGAAACGATAAAAGCAAAGTTAACCCAATCACCACTCAAGGCATATCTCCTCCTCATGGGGCAAAAAACGCTAAAAATCTGCGGTAATATTGCAAATAATTAAATCCACAATATTACCGCACAAAATTAACCAATCGGTACTTGACAAATAGAAAATAGAAGAATATGCTTATTTATAAGAAGATCTGTAAAAACTGTATAAACTATAAATTAAGTATATTAAGTCTAAACCGTATTCTCTGTAAAAATTGCACCTCAAAGCAATAGAATACAATTCTTAATATAAACTTAAAGTAAATATCAATAGTCGTAGAGATTTGTATTCCGTAGCTTTGTGCTTCAGGGATTTTTTTTATTTTGTTTAATCTGTATATTTTTAAAAAACCGTATAAACTATAAATTAAGTATATTGAATCTAAGCTGTATAAACTATAAAAACTGTAATTAATAATTTTAAACACGATTGGTCGGTCGACCCAAATCTTCTTATCGTGTATCTAAGTAATATATTTATTACTTAGACTAATTACTATTTGGCATAGAAAATACAATTGAAGAATAAGTACATAATTATGTTTAAAAAAATATTGCAATGCAAAACTTGAAAATCACTTAATAACAAATGAAATTTTGCATAATAATATTATGATATCAATTAATGAATATCGCCAAATCTTTAATGATTTCACTCGAAGAATTCAAAAAATCTCTCGGAACATTTGTAAATGAACTATCTGATGAAGAAATTGATAATATTCGTCATGCATTTAATCGAATTGCCGACATCACATTTGATAGATGGGTGACACAAAAGAACACTATTTAATCCACAAGTAATATAATAAATATAAAAAATGGACCGATATAGAAAATTATTGGTCTAAAGTCGAAAAAATATGATATTAAAAAATATGGATAAAATAAACTGCGTAGCACAATGTAGAGTTAGTTCCAAAAAACAATCTCAAGAAGGCGAGAGCTTGGAAAATCAAGAAAAAACGATACGTAATTTTGTCGCAAAAAAAGAATGGCACATAGTTCCAAATGATAAAGTTTGGTCTACAGCTATTTCGGGAAGAAAAACTGATCGTGAAGATTTTGAAGAAATATTAGCGTTTATAAAGGCCAATCCGGGTCTTGTGCAATATTATGTATTTCGTTCTATTGATAGAGCTACTCGTGCAGGAGGAGAGGAATATGCACGTATGAAAAGAGAACTTGCAAAACAAGGCGTACAAATGATTGATACTTGTGGCGTAATCCAACCAACACGAAACACCCTTGAAGAATATGGTATGGAATATGAGTGGAGTAAGCGTTCTCCGAGTGAAATGTTAGAAATGCTCCTAGCTATAATCGCAAAAGATGAAGCCAGTACAATTCTTACTCGAATGATTGGGGAAGAAATAAAATTAACACAACAAGGATATAGGTGTCGTCGTGCCACAGATGGTTTTATAAATGAAAGTATTCATGATTCTGCTGGAAAGAAAAAACCAATACAAATCCCCGACCCAGATCGTGCAAAATTCTATATTGCTATGTTTAATTTACGTGTGCAAGGTTTAAGTGATGCAGAAATTGTCAAAAGAGTTAATGCTATGGGATATCGTTCTGCCATACACAACAAACGTGATAAGAAAGGAAAAATTATTGGAAAAATAGGCGGTGTCCCACTATCTCTCAAACAACTTCAACGCATCATTCAAAATCCAATATATGCTGGTATTATGTGTGAAAAATGGACAAATCATAAAGCTCTTAAGGCGGCTTATGATGGATTAGTAGACATTGAGACATTTAATAATGCTAATAAAGGCAAGGTTTCTATAAAGGAATATGCGGATGGAACGGTAGAAATGATTTACTGTGATCCAAATATTGCCAACGAAAAAAGAAATAAAAATAATCCATTCTTCCCATATAAATTCATTCATTGCCCTATTTGTAACAAACCGTTCCGGGGGAGTTCACCACGAGGAAAATCTGGTAAAAAGTTTCCAACATATCATTGTATACGAAAGCATAAATATTTTGGTGTTAGTAAAATTAAATTCGAAAATACTATTGAAACATTTATAAAAAATGTTCATTTCCGCCCAGAACTCCTTAATAGTTTAGAGGCTACATTTCTAAATAAATACAAGGAGCGAGAAAAAGAAATCATTACTACTTCAAATGTTATACATCAAAATATAGACGATTTAAAAATTGAGCAGGCAGCTAAAATAGATGCTATCGTTACAACAAGAAGTTCTGTAATCAAAGAAAAATTAGAAATTGACGTGGAAAAACTAGAAATAAAAATCAAAGAGGCTCAAAAAGAGAATCTGCGAATTCAAGTTACAGAAGATGATATTAAGAATTTTATGCAAGAAGCAAAAAAAATAATGGAACACCCTGCAGAAATCCTATTAAGGCCTGATAATATGCGGGTCCAGAGAGATTTATTTGAATTAGTTTTTGACGGAATCCCTACTTACGAAGAAATAGCTAGTGGAACACCAAAAATGGCTTTAATATTTGAGTTTTCTTCAGGAATCGCCACACAGTCCCAGTTGGCAGCCCTAACGGGAGTCGAACCCATGTTTTAGCGTTGAGAACGCCACGTCCTAACCACTAGACGATAGGGCCAATCCTGGCGTCATAGCGCCAGCAATTACATCATTCTAATCTCTTCTAAAACTTTTTCAAGCTGCATCGCATGAGAACCCTTCACTAAGATCAAGTCTCCTTGTTTTAATTCTTTCTCAATCATTTTCTTGGCCGTTTCACTATTATCAAAGATTTGAATCTTTTTAGAATCTAATCCTGCCTTTAAAGCGCTTTCTGCTATAAAATGCGCGCGAGAACCAATACAAAATAGATGATCAACAACTTCCGCAGCAACTTTTCCTACATTTCTATGCGCATCTTCCGCATAATCTCCTATTTCTAACATATCCGCCAAAACCGCTATCTTTCTTTTGGCTGGCAAACTTTTTAATGTTTCCAAAGATGCCACCATAGAAAGTGGAGAGGCATTATAGCTATCATCCAAAATCAAAGTCTTCTTAACTCCATCAATTAGTTTCATTCTTCCTTCCGGCGCTTCGTATTCGGAAAGAGCATCGCTAATTTCCACCAAATGTAATCCAAATACGATTCCAACACTAATGGCTGCGGCTGCAGCATAAGCCTGCGGTTTGCCAAAAGTTTTGCTTAATCTCACGGGCACAAAACTACCGCCATATTGGACTTTAAAAGCAATTCCCTCCGGCCTACCATTTTCCATTCTATTTTCCATATTGCCAATTTGTATATCAGCTCCTTGATTAAACCCAAAAGAAAATATTTTAGCCCTGGTCTTATTTTTTAATTCCCAAACGCGTTCATCATCAAAATTTAAAATAGCAAAACCGTCCTCCGGCAAAGATTCAATCATCTTCCCCTTTTCTCTAACTACCGCTTCTGGGCTAGAATAGAACTCTACATGAACGGGCACATCGCCAATAGCGGTAATAACACCGACATTGGGCTTAGTTAAGTTAGTCAAATATTTAATATCCCCCGGTCTATCGGCTGCCATTTCCAAAATTAAAACTTCCGGATATTTTTTATCTTTAATAATCAAATGCCAAAATCCTTTTAAGATAACCCCAGACCAAAAGAAAAATCTTCCGGATTGTTGATAATCTCCCAAGATCGTCAATGGCACGCCTAATTCATTATTGAAATTTTTAACATTTCTGCGACAGACATATTCTTTTCTTAAAACAGCAAAAATAGCTTCTTTGGAAGAAGTTTTTCCGGCGCTACCGGTAATACCGATTACCGTAGGCTTATATCGCTTTAAAGTCCATGAAGCTAACAATCTCACTTTCCATATTAATATTTTTTTACAAAGTTGGAGCAATTTCATAATAGTTTAAAATAAATTGTGCTAATTCTTTAAAAATAGGAATGGCTGTAGCACCAGCCAAATCGGCTTTCGGTTTATCCAATTTTATCAAAATGGCAAAACGCGGATTTTCCGCCGGAGCAAATCCAGCAAACGAATGTATCGTATCATTTCCATAACGACCATATTCATCAGGCATTTGAGCAGTACCAGTTTTACCGGCTACTTGATAACCTTTAATAGTCGCGGCTTTATTCACATCTACGGAATTTGTCATCATTATTCTCATCAAACGAGCCGTCTCTTCTTCCATTATTCTAGTCTCTTCTTGCGGTTCAACCAACGTCTCATTACCACCGTCCGAACTTACCATCTTCTCTATTACATACGGCTTCATCATTATGCCTTTATTAGCAATAGCAGAAACAATAGAAAGCATTCCCAGAGGAGTAGCAGTAATACCCTGCCCGAAAGACGCTGTAGCGAAATAAACATCCTGAAAACCCTTAAGATTATTTATATTACCTTTTACCTCTCCTGGCAAATCAATCTCTGTCTTTTTATTAATATGCGATTTCAAAGCATATTGGTAAAATAAATCGTGTCCCATCTTACCCTCCACAAAAACCACGCCCGTATTTAAACTTTTAGCAATAACGTCGGTCATAGTTTGCCATCCATGAGCTTGCAAATCCCAGTTTTTAATAGTTCTATCATCCACCTTTACTTCTCCACTATCATAATATTGTGCCTGCGGAGTAACTCTTTTTGTTTCTAATCCGGCCGCCATAGTCATCACCTTAAAAGTAGATCCGGGCTCATAAGTCGACTGAATACTGGAATTGATATATGTACCATTAGAAGACTTTGAATAAATGTTAGGATTAAAATTGGGATAATTAGCCATAGCCAAAATTCTTCCGGTTTTCGGCTCAATCACAATAGCATTACCTTTTTCCGCGCCCCATTTTTCCGCTCCGGCTTTCAACAATTCCTCAGCCTTCTTCTGAATATTATAATCAATCGTACCTACCAAATCATAATTATTATTATTAAAAAGAATATTCTCTAATGAAAGAAAAGATAATATGCCTTTAGCTTCCGATTCGGAAGACAACTCGCTATCATAATATTTTTCCAATCCATATTGACCATGAAAATCAGTCACATCGTCTTTTACGTATCCTAATACTTGAGAAGCCATTTCTCCATATGGATAATATCGGCTAGTCGTATCATTAACGTATATTCCTTTTAATCCTAAATCCTTTATTTTTTGCGCTATAACCGGATCGGACTTCTTCTGAATCAATTCAAACAAATCATCTGGTTTGGAAAATTTATTCGCCAATTCTTCAGCATTTAGACCGGTGACACCAGCAATGGCCTGAGCCGTTTCAGACGGATTTTCTATTTCTTCCGGAACCGCATAAATCTGAGGAAAATTTTTATTAATCGCCACAGGAATTAATTTCTGATTCTTGTCTTGAAAATAAATTTTACCTCTCAAGAATTGCCAATCGCTTTGTTTGAACTGCGCTTGCGCCACAGCTTGAGCGGAAAACTTATCATAATTCAAAACCTGTAAATCAAAAAATCGGCTGATACAAACACAGCCGAGTCCCAAAAATACCAAAAAAATAAGATGCATTCTCCAATTTTCAAGAATGCCCTTAAAAAAACTATTAATTTTCCTGATTGTTAGTCGCATTGAATCCAAGAGGAGTCACTTCTTCTTTTATGGAAAAATATTTCGGTTGAGATTCTCTTACTAGTCCGTAATTAGACGCCATTTTTTCAAGATTGACAGGAGTGTTCACTTGGCTCAATTGTGTTTTCAATTCCGAGTTTTTTTCTTCTAATTGAATAATTTCTTTTTCTTTGCTTTGAATATCTAAACGAGAACTATTTTCTCCAACGGACCATAAAATATTAGTGGCTACTATAAATATAATTATACAAAAAATAAAAGCATTTAACCATTGGATAAATGAAGAACCCTCCACTTTTTTTGCCTCCAAAGAATTATTGGAACGAGTGGAAACTTTTGATGTATTAAAATGATTGTTGCGATAACTAATAACTGTCATTATATTTTTTGAGCAACTCGCAATTTAGCGGAACGTGCTCTAGGATTGTTTAAAATTTCGACTTGGGCCGGAACCACCGGCTTTTTAGTTAATATTTTTAATGTATTTTTATTATCTCTAAAGAAGTTTTTAACGATTCTATCTTCCAAAGAATGAAAACTGATAACGGCGATCTTTGCTCCGGAACTTAATATTTTTAAACTAGCCTCCAACCCCTTTTGAATACTATTTAACTCATCGTTAACTGCTATACGCAAAGCTTGGAAAGTTCTGGTAGCCGGATGAATTCTTCCATGATGATAGAAATTGGGAGTTGCCTTTTCTATGACTTCCACCAAATCAAAAGTAGTTTTAATTGGTTTTACTATTCTTCTAGCAATAATTCCTTTGGCAATTTGTCTGGCAAATTTTTCTTCTCCATATAGTGAAAAGATTTTTTCCAACTCACTTTCTGGCCAACCATTCACAATATTTTCAGCAGTCAACATCGCATCCGAGCCAAAGTTCATTAAAAGCGGCTCATCTTTCAAAAAACTAAATCCCCTGCCCGATTCATCTATATCGCGAGAGCTCATACCAAAATCAAAAACAATTCCTGAAATTTCTTTAAACTTTTTATCATCAATAATTTCTTCTAAATTTTTAAAATTATCATTGGCTAAAACCAATCTATCCCCGAACGCTTGCAATTTGCGATGCGCTATCTCCAATGTCTCCGGGTCTAAATCAATGCCCAAAACTTTTCCTGCGGGAGAAGTTTTTTGAAGCAAGGCCAAAGTATGACCTCCCTCACCTAAAGTGGCATCGATATAATTTTCATTCTCTTTAGGATCTAATAATTTTATTACTTCATTTAAAAGAACTGGTAAATGCATAATTCAAATAAAAATTTAAAATTATTTTATACGCCGAAATCAGTTAATTGCTCCGCGATTTCTACTGCATTCTTTTCCGTCTTCATTCGATATTCATTCCAAGTTTCTTCATCCCAAATTTCAATTCTGTCATATAAACCAATCACTACCGCTTTTTTATCCAAAGCTGCCAATTTACGAAGATTATCTGGAATCAATACCCTACCCTGATTATCCAATTCCAATTCCGCCGCCTGTGAAAAAAATGAACGATTGAAAGCGCGAGCATCCGATTTAGCAGTCGGCAAATTTTTTATCTTTTCTGCGAATAATTCCCATCCTTTTCTTGTATAAATAGAAAGACATTTTTCAATCCCCTTGTTTATAATTGCTCCATCAAAAAGATCCTTGCGAAATTTTGCCGGAATTGCCAATCTCCCTTTAATATCTAAATTGTGTTTGAACTCTCCAATAAACATAATGAATCTATTTTTTATCTTTCCTCATTTCATACATTTAACATACGATCGTAAGTTATCTGTATGGCGTGAAAATTGTGAAAAATTTTTATGAAAATATGAAAAATCCTTTTGCCTGCCTATCTTTTTTGAATTTTTCGGAGATTTTTTCTCCAAAAACAACATTGTGACTTATCCCCAAACACCCTATCTTATCCCCATAGTTATCCACAATTCCCCACTTCTCTATTATGATACACCACTAGCTAAATAAATGAAAGTGGATAAAGGGTCGCCTCGCCACTCGAATCCCCACCAACAAAAAATCCACGTTTTTCGTGGATTTTTGATAATATCTTCTTTATTTAATATCATCTCTGCCATCAAGAATATCCCATACTTCTTCAGGAATATTCGGCACAGTTCTAATGGGACTGATTCCCGGATATCTCCAAGTACTAATTATTCGTAATTTCTTCGGCTCGCCGAAATCTTGATGAAGGCGGCTTACCAAATTATTTTTAAATTTATCGTCGTCATTTTTATTTTTGATATTCTCCGACGCTTCGACAGCGGAACTCGTCGAAGGTCGGAGTCCTGACCCCTCTGGGTGTCGGGACATATCCTGATACATTACCCAAATTTCACTCGGATGTTTTTTTGTTCCGGTTGATTGCATTACAGCGGAAGTATTTGGAGCAACACCATCTTCTTTTCTTTTCGGCGTATGCAAAACACTTCTCACCCTTTGTTCGGATAATCCATATTGCCTCATTTTATCAATAGAGTGATTCGTCCAAACAAATTGTTCTGAATTTTTCGGAAGTTTAAATTGCATAGTGCGCGCATCTGGATTCGAACCAGAGACCTTACGAATGTGAATCGTACGCTCTAACCAACTGAGCTATGCGCGCAAAAAATCCCGTATATACGGGATTTTAGCATAATTTATTTATAGAGGCAATAATAATTATTATTTAATTTTTGTGATATGTCGCCTATTCTGATCCTTATATTTTGTCTTTGTTATTTTATCAGGATCTATCTTTGTTAAAAAACCACTCACCGAACAAAAATCTTTAATTCTATTAATAATATTAATATTCTCATTTTTCACACTTATGATACAAATATTCCTATAAGCAGTCTGAAACGTTTTGTCGTTATCACCACCACGATCTTCTGTAAGAATATTAACCGTGCGATATTCTCCTGAATTATAAATTTCTATAGCTCTTTGAACTATTTGAGAATCTTGTGTCGTCTGTGTTAAACCAATAATATTATCAGTAGTTCTAACAATCTTAGTATTTGAAAGCACCTTAAGATTCTTTATCTGTTCAGGAGATAAAGTACTACATTTATCAAGAATAAGTAAATCCGATTTATTTTGCCCCTTCGTTTTTGTCATACCTCTTCAAGAGATTAGCAAGTACACCCTGTAACGATTTAGCATGTTCTGGAGTCAATGCTATTCTACTCACAACAATTCCCTGATTAGTGTTAGGTTGGACAAAGGCAAAATCTATAACAACCTCCCTGTCAGTTGCATTGATCTGAGCCACATTTGAAAAAAGAGCTGATTGCACTTTTTCCGGTATAGTTATTTTTAACTCTATTTGTTTTTTATCTTCCATTTTATTTATTTTAATAAAAAATTAATCGACTATTTTTTTAATTCTAATAACTTAAAATTTGATACCATTTCTTCTCATATATTTTTCTGAGTTTATCCGCCGCCGGAGTATTATAAATAAATTCCACTTTTTCAGATACATCCTTTAAAATATTACTAGCATTTAATTCAAATTGCTTTTTAATCTTTAATTTCTTTTCTTCTCGTACTTCCATTGTTACCTCCCCTTCACTACTAACTCCCCCCATTTCAATTAATTGATTATTTTTGAAACTGGAAATGAAATTTATTATAGAATCTATATAAGAAACATTAGAATAAAATTTACTAACTAAATCTATTTCAGTTTCGGATAAATCTTTTACAAAAAGATGAATATTTTTATTCCAACTATTCGTTGGTAATAATTTATTAGCTAGATAATAATTATAATCATTATCTTTAGCAGTTCTTAATAATTGTTCGGCAAACCTAATCTCTTGAAGTATTAATTTAGCTATATCTCTTTTATACATTCTCCTCTGCAATCTCCAAATTATGTATGCAGCGGCTAGACCCAATAATGTTATCAATCCGGAATTTTCATTCAAAAATTTCAAAATAAACATAATTTTATATATTTTAAAATTACTTCCACCCCTGACCTACTGGTTTCCAAACAACTTGTTCTTGTGGAACCTGAATAGGACCCTGAGGTGTTTGTTGAACAACGTTAATTTGTTGTTTTTTATAATCAATGGCTAATTCGTAATAATTGAAATTATCACGATTTTCGATACAGGCAATTTTATATGATTTATTATTTTGCACTGCATTAACTCCCAATTCATTTTCCGGATTCCATAAAATACCAAGTTCCATTTCCTTAGCATATTCTTCATATAAATCAGAAATTGCTTTAGATAAATTATCATCAGCGTAACTCACACTCATTAAACCCAATTCTTCTTTAGCTTCTTTTCTACCAATAAAATACTGATGTGAATAAAGTTTTTCTGTAAAATAATCAACTATTTTCGCGATTTCATCTTCTTTCATTCTTGAATTATGACTTTTTAGCAAACGCTCTGCCAATCTCCTAATTAAATTATGAGTTCTATTCACATTCCCTAAGGCCAAAGGATGAATTTGTGGATTAGCTTCTACAAATTTTGTAAAAATTTTAGTTAAATCTTCATCGCTTTTAATCCCAAATTTATTTTTAGCCAAATCAAAATACGCCATTACATCTTCAACTGAGATTGGAATTCTGTTTTGCTGATTTTGTGGATCTTGCGGATTAAAAACATTGGCAGTAGAAGGATCAATCGGAGAAAGTTCTGACAAATCAGTCATTACAATTTCATCAGCGCCCAATGAAATCATTGTAGCTGAACTATGAGCTTTATATGGCACTAAAACAGAAAATTTATTACAATACTCACGAATCATGGAAACCAAACGCCATGGCACCATTGTATCCCCGCCAGCGCTATATAAAAATAAATCTATATTCTCAACTTTGCCAATATTTCGTAATTGTCTGCTCATTATTGGAATTATATCACCGGCAATACGCGCGTTGACAGGACCCTGCCTATCGCTAGTTAAATAAGTAATAACACGGGAATTTCGTATTTTTTCTATTTGTTTTATAAGTTCTTTTTTGTCCATATTTTTATTGTTATCTTCATTATATACCCTATTTTTACGAAAAAGCAACAACGCTAAAACAAATCAAAAACTGCCGTATTTCAGGCAGTTTTTGATTATTTAATACGGTTTTATTTAATTTCAACGATAGCGCCAGCATCTTCCAATTGCTTTTTCATGGCATTAGCCTCATCTTGTTTCAAACCGGTTTTCACTGGTTTAGGAGCGGCATCTACCAAGTCTTTAGCTTCTTTCAAACCAAGGCCGGTAATTTCTCTTACAACCTTGATCACTTGAATTTTAGACTGACCACCGTCTTTCAAAACAACATCAAAAGCTGTTTTTTCTTCGGCAGCAGCGGCACCAGCAGCGGCAGGAGCAGCAGCCATAACGGGAGTAGCGGAAACTCCAAATCTTTCCTCCAAGACTTTAACCAATTCCGCCAATTCAGCTACATTCAACTTCTCAATCGCTTCAATTAATTTTTCAAATTTTTCCATATTTTTATTTATTATTTCTTAGTTTTCGCAATAGCGTCTAAAGCAAAAACTAATTTTCTTAAATTTCCTTGAAGAACCCCGACCAAGGCTCTTGGCATAGAATTTAACACATATAATAATTGGCTCAACAACACTTCTCTTGATGGTAACTTAGCCAATGTTACTACCATCTCAGCATTAATAAATTTTCCATCCATAAATCCGCCCAAAATCTTAAACGCTCTATCTTTCAATTTTTTAGAAAATTCATAAACACTCTTAGATGCTATCATTCCTTCTTCTGGACTAAAAATCAAAGCAATAGAAGCTGGAAATTGAAAAACATTAAAATCGTTAATTCCTGCATTCTTTAAAATTCTCTGTACTAAAGTTTTCTTAGCAGCCTTCATTTCGATTCCTGATTCTCTCAAAGATTTTCTCAAAATATTAGCTTCAGAAACCTTAAGACCAGAAAAATCAACCATTAAGACGGATTTACTCGCCTTGGTTTTTTCGGTCAATTCATCGATTATTTGTGATTTTTGTGCTCGTGTTAACATATTTTTTAAAATAAAAACTACGGTTTTACCGTAGCGAACAATAACGAGTTAAAAACTCATATTTACCTCTGCGGGATTTATGCTGTTTTCTCCAGCCACCCATCTTCTACGGTATATCTCCATTATATATAATCCAATATAAAAGTCAAGCCCCTCACTTCTTTGAGTGAGGGGCCATTTTTTATTCAACATTAATACTCTTTCGTCCCAACTAAATTAATTCTCTAATAAATATTAATCCTTCTTTTCTTTCCAGCTTTCTATATATTCAATCATATCCTTAACTTTTTTAATTTGATGACACATGTGTGGCACCAACATAAACGAATCATCATGAGTAAAAACTTGAACAAACGGTGCATTATTTTCCGACAATAAATCAATAACCTTTTTCATTTCACCATCATTTCGATTACGAAAAACTACAATCGTTTCTTCCGTTAGAGGTATCATTTTTCCTCCTTGTAAAAAATCTGCTTACAGCTTATAAAAAAACAAAGAGACTGTCAAATTGACAATCTCATAAATAGAGATAATATAAAAGTAGCTTTTTCCCAAAACATACATAAGGAGTTGCAAAATGGAACAAATACTAAGAAATTCATGGAAACGATTCCTTTCCGGAAGAACCATCGCAATCAATGACTGGGACTCGCTCACTGCCTTGATTCATTTATTCAATCATATTCTGAAAAATAAAAAAATCGCAATTATCATCTTCAAAAATAAACAGCCATTTCTCAAAAATCAAAATCCATTATTCTTAGAAATAACAAATTTCCACTCAGCAACAAGCGATTCAGTAATGTCCATCCAAAATAAATTATCTGCATTCAATATAAATATAATCGAACGAGACGAAAATCAAAAAACTCCTTTAGTAACAATACAGAAAAATATAAAAGAAAAAATATTCGCCACTCTTACTCCCATGATGATTAGGATCGACTACTTACTCTCAGATTCAACTCAAGAATCCTCCACCATCTTTTTATTCGAAAATTAAAAAATAATCAGCGATTGTCGAAAACAATCGCTGATTTTTATTCATCTTGCAACTACCCAACGCCACTTCCCGAATTGATCTTTAAAAAATTGCCAATCTTTATATTTTAACTTCTTCAATAACTGATCAATGATTGGTTTTTGAAAAGAATCGAACTCCAACCAAATTTGTCCGTCTTCATTCAAATATTGGTGAGCTTGCTGCAGAATCTTCTTTATTAAAAATAACCCGTCACGACCGCCAAATAAAGCCAGATGAGATTCGCTTTGCAAAACAGATTTCTGCACCTTATTTTTTCGCTCCAAAGCAATATAAGGAGGATTCGTTAAAATAAAATCGAATCTTCCGTGAACTTTAGCAAAAAGATTGGAATGAATAATTTGATATCTATTTCTAGGAATTTTATTCAATCTAAGATTGATTCTAATTTGTTGAATCAAAATTTTGTCTAATTCCCCAAAAACAACATAACTATTTTTAAGATTTTTTAAAATGGAAATGCCGATACATCCGGAACCGGCACATAAATCTAAAATTTTAATTTTATCCTCCGAGGCCTTGGTGTGAAAAGATTTCATTTCTTTAATCGCCTTCTCCGCCCAATATTCCGTTTCCAAGCGTGGTATCAACGGTCTAAATCGTAAATCAATTCTACAATTCACAAAAGGTTTCCAGCCGATCAAATAATCAATCAGCTCTCCTTTTTCTAGGCTTTCCACATCCCTCAAAAATGCCGTAGTTTTTTTATTATGATATTTATCGCGTAAAAGCCATTGAATTTCTTTTTTAGTATCTTGCTTCATAACTAATTAAATATTTATCTAAAATAAAAATATGGCCTAAAAAACCATATAAAAATACTATATATCTACATTATTTTAACACATTTATAGCCAAAAAGAAATATTTGACAAACATTCGCCACTCTGATAGAATGAAGATAATATTAGAGTTCGAGCGAATCGCATCGAAAAACACTTGTTTTAGAGGCCCTTTTGCTTAGAATATCAATAACAGTCGTTAATTAGTATTACAAGCAAAATGGCTTACAATGACGAACAAGGCGGTAGCTTTCAGAGAAAGATGTACCAGGGTAACTGGAAATGCGCTAAATGTGGCGCTGACATCACTGAATTGCCTTTTGAACCGGATCCAGCTAGATTGGACCAGCTCTTATGCCGCGAATGCCACAGGCAGAACAGACCGTTCCGCGGTGGTGATAGAGGTGGCCGCGGAGGCCGCAGGTTCTAAGACTTTCCTTAGATAATAAAACTCCCCCGATTTATCGGGGGAGTTTTTAATTACCTTAATTACTTTTTTCTTTATTCAAAAATTTATTAAAAAATTCCTCTTGCGAACGCCAAAATCCTGTAATCCTTTCTCTTTGTTGTTTAAAATATTCATTAGTCATCTTTAGAACATCCTCTCTTCTGGTCTCTATTTCATTAAATATAAAATATTTGAACATTCGATCCATCATTCGCGCCGCACGAACATCCGGAGAAAAAGAAACTTCACAACAAAGAAACCCACCAAATATATGAAGATCTCCCAACATACCCGATCTGTTTTCTTTAATCTCTATTTGAATGATTTCTCCATCAAGAGAGAAAATTTCTTTTCTTATACGCCTCAATCCATGATTTTTCTCATTAACATATTCTTCAAAGGGCCAACTTTCATGTCCCCCACTCATTCTTTTTATTTTATAATATTCTGGATTTTCTTTAAAAACTTCATTAAAAAAAGATTGAAATAAATAATGAAAAATCATATTCACCGAAGAATAATCTAGGCTATAATTCAAATAAGTTCGTAAAAGACCCCTAAGACTTTCAATAAATCTATCAGGAGAAAAACTGTCACAATCAATAGCATCAGAACTATTCAAAACTCCTAACATATCTTCTCTCAACATCCTGCCTCCTTTAATTTTTGATAATAAATTATTTTTTTAAAACAACTAAACTATTTTTATCACAAAAGCGACTTAAAGTAAACGGCTCGTTCGTCAATTGACGAACGAGCCGTTTCAATATTCTTTATTTACAATATTTTTCCAACCTCCAAAGCAATCTCCGCCATCTCATCAATCTTTACTACTACAATCTTTATGCGTGAACCATCTTTTTGAATCTCGCCCTCTCCATTAATTTCCGTAATTTTTTTATTTTTAGCATCGTCCACCTCCAATCCTAAATTTTCTAAACCCCGTAAGATTCTTTGACGTATAATCCAAGAACGTTCGCCTATAGTGCCAGCAAAAACCAATACATCCAACCCACCCAAAGCAAAAGTATAAGAACCGATGTATTTTTTCACGCGATAAGCCAATAAATCCAAAGCTATTTTCGCCTGTTCATCACCACCTTCTTCCAAAGCTATTAATTCTCTGACATCGTTACTTTTTCCACTCACTCCACCAAGTCCACATTGTTTATTTAAAAATTCACTCAATTGATCTGGGGAAAAATTTTTAGCTTTCATCAAATAAATCAAAGCGCCAGCATCAATATCTCCTACCCTAGTAGACATCACCAAACCTTCCAAGGGAGTAAAGCCCATAGAAGTATCAAAACTTTTTCCATCTTTTATGGCTGTGATACTGGAACCGCTACCCAAATGACAAATAGCAATATTTTGTGGTATTTCTCCCAACAAAGATTTCAATCTCAACAATGCTGATTGCATAGAAATGCCGTGATAACCGTATCGTTGAATACCCAATTCCTTGGCCACATCATTGGCGATAGCATAACTTTCAGCTTCTTTTGATAAAGTAAGATGAAAAGTGCTATCGGAGACTCCAAACATAGGAAGCTCCGGAAAAGCATTGGCGAATTTATCTACCTCATCAGCAATAGAAGAAATATGAAGCGGCGCCTTAACAACATCCGCTCTCATTTTTTGTCTATATTCAGTATCAATCTTCCTTGTTTGATTGAAAAAATCCCCCGGGCAAACAATCCTAAACCCCACGGCGCTAATTTCTTTTTTATCTTTCACCAGTCCACTCTCTACTAAATAATCCACTTCTTTAGCAGAACTATTTTGAAAATCCGCTTCCGTAATTACAAGTTTATTTTCTTTTCCATCCTTATCCTTATGAGTAACAATAAATTCCCCATTTTCTTTTTCAAAATGAGAGGACAATATCTTTTGCGCCCCCAAATAAAAAGCGTATTTTTTTGAGGCCGTACCAACATTAATTACTAAGAGTTTCTTTTCCATTGCCAGTTTTCAATTTCTTCCATATCGACTCCATATTTTCTAATATATCCATCGTGATAACGTAATTTATCTTCATATCTTTTTATTATTTTTTCCGCTTTATCTTTATTAATCTTGCCCGAACCAGCAAGGATTCTAAAAGCTTCTATTACTAGACTAAAACGATCTGTTTTGTTTCTCACCTGCATATCAAAAGGCGTGGTAGTGGAACCATTCTCAATATAACCATGAACAAAAAATCTTTCATTCTTTCCCTTACCAAAAAGCAAATGTTTAATGGTTTCCGGATAACCATGAAAATTAAAGATTACCGGCTTATTTTTTGTAAAATAAAAATCAAAATCTTCTTGATTATTTCCGCTCCTGCCAAAACCCAATGACGAAAGTTCTACAACATTTACCAAGCGCGTTTTTATATCCGGAAATTCTTTCTTTAGATAATCAATAGCCGCCAAACATTCCTTAGTCATATAATCGCCAATTGATGAGAAAACAATATCCGGATTTTTATCACTGGCAAAATTCCAAATCATCATACCTCGATCCAATTCCTGCTTGGCCAAATCTGGCGTAAGCCAACGCGGTTCTAATGTCTTACCAGCCACAATAATATTAATGCAATTTTTTGACTTCAAACAATGATCCAAAACAACCAAAGCACTGGTACCATCAGCCGGAAAATAAGCTTTAATGAAATCTCCTCCCTTTTGAAGCATATTACTGATAAAACCGGGATTTTGATGAGAGAAACCATTATGCTCTTGACGCCAACCAGAAGAAGTCAATATATAATTGAAAGACGGAGCATCTCCGCGCCATTCAATTTCTCGCGCTATTTTCAAAAACTTAGCATATTGATCGGCCATACTAGCCACAATTTCTACAAAGGCCTCGTAAGAAGCGAAAACCATATGTCGCCCAGTTAAAACATATCCCTGAGCCAATCCCTGTAACGAATGTTCGCTCAGCATTTCTATCACTCGCCCATCAACACTCAAATCTTCATCCCATTTTTTCTTGGGCCAAACGAAGGCGCGTTTAGTAACCTTAAATACTTCATCCAACTTATTAGAATAGGTTTCATCCGGAGACATCAAACGAAAATTTTTATTTTTTGCGTTCAATTCAAAAACTTCTCTTAAATACAAACCGATTCTACGCATACTACTCGAACCGATTGTACCAGGAATATTAGCATCTTCCGCAAATTTTTCCGGATTGGGCAAAATCAAATCTTTTCTCATTTTTCCAGCAAAAGCATACTTCATCTCCCCCATTCTCAAACGACCTTCAGGAATAATAGATAAAATTCCCTCATCCACGCCTTTTTCTTTACTATAAAGTTCATTAATTTTGTAAGACTGCAACCACTTCCCCAAAGCCTCCAAATGCTCGATATTAGTCTTTGCTTCCTTAGCTATTACTTGATGTGATAAAAAATTATCTTCTATTCGCCTACCATCCAATTCTTTGATACCCGTCCAACCCTTGGGCGTGCGCAAAATAATCATAGGCCAACGCGGACTAGATATTTTTTTACCTTTTCGAGCCTTAGATTGAATTGATTTTATTTTTTTTAATGATTTTTCCAAAACCCTTTGCATCTTGGCATAAATTCCCAAACCAGCAACTATAATCGGATCATAACCATAACCGTAAAAAAGAGATTTTAATTCTTTATTGGACATTCTTCCAAATACCGTAGGACCGGAAATTTTATAACCGTTCAAGTGCAAAATCGGCAATACCGCCCCATTTTCCTTAGGGTCAATAAATTTATTCAAATGCCAAGAAGTAGATAATGGCCCGGTTTCTGCCTCACCATCACCAACCAAACAAGTTGCAATTAAATTGGGATTATCCAAAATTGCGCCATAGGCTGTCGACAAAGAATAACCAAGTTCCCCTCCTTCCAAAATCACACCGGGCGCCCCAGGATTACTATGACTAGGAAATCCATATGGCCAACTAAAATTTTTAGAAATATAACTCAAACCACTTTCATCCAAAGTAGCTTCCGGATAAAACTTGCGTAAAGTGCCTTCAATAAATAGATTAGCCTGCAAAGCCGGAAAACCATGACCAGGACCAAGAATAAAAAGCATCTCTTGATTGTGCTTTTTAATTAAATAATTCAAATTGGCATAAACAAAATTAATTCCAGGACAAGTACCCCAATGCCCCAATAATCTGGATTTAATATCATCAAAATTCAATTCACGTCCCAATAAAAAATTATCCTGCAAATAAATTTGACTAACTGTAACGTAGTTAGCCAAACGAACATATTTTTTAATAGCTTGAATGGAATTATTCATATTATTCTTTTTTATAATTTTTACGAAAATCTTCATTAAATTCTTTCAATTTATTCAAAGCGTCTGGTAAATCCTCATTCTTACAAACTTCAATCATTGTATTCACATCATACCACTTATCAGCCCATTCTTTTTCTAAAGACTCAAAATTACCAAAATCATTATACAATAAGTCTAAAATTGCATTTATTTCTTTATAAGCTTCTTCCGGAGTTTGCTCTGCGTATCTTTCTATTTTCGGGAATTGCTCCACCATACCTTGATATTTTACCATAAAAATAAATTCAAACCAAACAAAAAGGAGCGCCTTAGCGCTCCTTTAAATTATTTTTTTACATCCAAATCATCGTCAGGAACCACAATTGGAGAACTTTCTCCGCCAGAAATAATCATCTTTTCTTTCTGTCCACAAATAGAACATTGCCTTTTCTTTTGCTCATCTTCTTTTGATATCGAATCGACATCTTCCCACGGGCCAAAAATATGCTCACCATTTCTACACTTTGTCATTTCTCCTCCTCTTCTTTTTTAAAAATTTTAAAATCTCAATCTTCTAACTTATTTATACCCCCAAAAAAGGTAAAAGTAAAGCGAGGGTTATCAATTGATAACCCTCGCTTTGACTAATCTATTTTTCAATAATTTCTACCGATAAAATCTTAACAGGATTAATCGGTGAAGACATAGCTCCATCACCCCCCAATTTAGTTTCAGCAGTCGCTATTTCATCAACCACATTCAAACCATTTGTTACTTTTCCAAAAATTACATAATCTTTAGATAAATCTTGAGCCTGATGCATGATAAAAAATTGACTACCGTTAGTATCAGAACCGGAATTAGCCATGGCAATTGTTCCTCTCTCATACTCTCCTTCAAAAGCTTCATCATCAAAACGATATCCAGGATTTCCGCGACCAGTACCCGTTGGATCTCCTCCCTGGATCATAAAGCCGGCAATTACTCTATGAAAAATAACATTATCATAATAGCCGTCTTTTGCTAAAAAAACAAAATTATTCACTGTAATGGGAGTTTGCTTAGCATTTAAAGCAATCTCAATATCTCCTGCCGTAGTTTTTAAAATAGCAGAATATGTCTTATTTACATCAATAATCATATTCGGCGCTTGCGCATAAGTTTTCATAATTGGTGTTCCTCCTATATTATTATTCGACTTATTATTACTATTATTATCCCAAATTACAACTAAAATAAAAATAACAGCTACCGCCATTATAAATATTATTGTCGGCAAAATCTTTTTAATATTCATATTTTTTATATTACAAAAAAAATCACACCGAAGCAAGGTCTATATTCTTTATTTGGTTTCTTTTTTTTCTTGAATACGATTGTAAATAATTTTGACTATTTCAATCATTGCAGTAGTTATCACGGCAACAAAAATAGCCGGGATCCAATACGAAAAACGCAACGGAACCGTGCCCAAAATTTTATTTAAAAATGGGACATAAACAGCTAAAATAAGAAGTACAAAACCATAAGCTACCCCCAAAAACAAAAATTTATTCTTAAAAAAATTTTCCATTTTATTAATAGGTTTACTTAAATTTTTATAAGAAAAGATGTAAATCAAATCCACTGCGGCAATAGTGATAAAAGCAATGGTTCTCGCTAAGCTTAAATTTGCTTCTTGCCCCCTCCAAAAATACCAGAATAAAAACAAGGCTAATACCCCCACCACAAAACTAATGGCAAACACCAAAAATTTAACATGCCCACCAAAGATTTTTTCTTTTATTAATTTTTTAGGAGAAACGCTTAATAAAGACTTTTCCTTCGGTTCAAACGCCAACATCATATCCGGTGGCCCATCGCAAATAAGATGCATCCATAAAATTTGCGCGATAGTCAAAGGCGTTGGAAAATCCAAAAGAACGCTACCGAAAATAAAAGCAATTTCCACGAAAGAATTGGATAAAGCATAGCCAACGGCTTTTTTGATATTAGAAAAAACTAGTCTTCCTTCTTCACAAGCCGCTACAATGGTTTGAAAATTATTATCCAATAAAATTAAATCACTCGCTTCTTTAGCAACATCCGAAGCATTATTAACAACTATACCAATATCAGCCCCCTTTAAAGCCGGCGCATCATTAACCCCATCCCCCGTCATTGCCACCACTTCTCCCTTTTCCTGCAACACTTTTACAATCCTTTGTTTTTGAATAGGTGTTACTCTAGAGAATAAAATAATATCGTCTATTCTTTTTTTCAACTCAGCTTCAGAGATGATCTCCATCTCACGTCCTTCCATTACATTATTAGCATTAATTTTAAATCCCAAATTCATTGCAATTCTTTCGGCCGTTTTCCTATAATCACCGGTTACAATTTTTATTTTTATTCCAGCTTTTGCAGCTAATTCAATCACATCTTTCACCCCCTCTCTAATAGGATCGGCTATGCCAATCAATCCCGACCAAGAAAATTGTTCTTTTTCTTTTAGATTACCACCGGTTTTAAAAGCCGTGCCCATTATTTTTAATCCCAAATCGGCCCATTCTTCAATTTTTGCTAAAATTACTTCTCTTTCTTCTTTTTTTATTTCACAAAAAGACAAAACGATTTCCGCAGCTCCTGCCATAAAAGCGATATCCTTACCATCAATTTTACCAATGGAAAAAGCATATTTCTTCTCGCTATTAAAAGATTCTTCATATGGTTTTTCAATTGTCTCAAATAATTCATGATAATCAACTTCTTTGTCCTCAACTAAATAATCCCAAATGGCCTTTTCCAAACTCGTTCTTTGTTCATTGGTTAAAACCAAGGCCAATAATGCTTTGTTTCTATCCAAAAATTCAACTTTTTCCACCCTCATCATCCCTTCCGTTAGAGTTCCTGTTTTATCAGTACAAATTACCGAGGTAGAACCGAGGGTTTCAATGGAAATTAATCTCTTAACTAGCCCCCTTCTTTTTAAAATTTTTTTCATTCCCAAGGCTAAAATAATCGTAATAAATATAGGCAATCCTTCAGGAATGGCCGCCACTGAAAGAACGATGGCCATTCTCAATATTTCAAAAACATCGCGATGATTTAATAATCCCAAAACAAAAATGAGCAAACAAATAATCAAAACAATGTAAACTAGATTAACGGCCAATTTTTCCAACTTCAAACTCAAAGGAGTTTTTTCTTCTCTAATCTCGGTCAGACTTTTACCAATTTTCCCCATCTCCGTTTCTGCGCCTATTTTCATTACTTTCATTATGCCTTTTCCAAAAAGAACCATAGTCCCCATATATAAAATACCATTTTCTCTCTTTTCCACAGCATCTTCTTCTCCCGTTAAAATTGCTTCACTAACCAACAAATTGCCCTTGCTAACAAATATTCCGTCCGCCGGAATTCTATCACCAGCGCCTATAACCACAACGTCACCAGGTACAAGTTCTTTTATGTCAATTTCCTTTCGCTGTCCATTTCTAATAACAATGGCTTTGGGATTTAAGATCTTTCTCAAAGAATCCAAAATCTTTTTAGCTTTATATTCTTGAAAAAATCCCATTAAAATATTAAGAATCAATACTGACACAACTAAAATAGTATCGACATATTGTCGAAAATATAAAGAAATTAAAGCTACTCCTACCAAAACATAAACAAAAGGACTTTTTAACTGTGACAATAAAATAGACAACCAAGTAGCCGTTTCTTTGAATTCCAAAACATTGTCTCCAAATTTTTCTTTCAATGTTAATACTTGATTATCGCTAAGTCCCTTATGCATATAAATATTATTTTTTATTTAATAAAATCGTTGAATCTTTAAAATACCACCTAAATACACGAATAGAGTTTATCAAAGGAATAAAATCGGATAAAAAATTAAAAGCTGCTGCTTGAGTAGGACCGAAAACTCCGGTAAACACCAAAGACAAACCGATTATATTAAGCAACGCCCAAATTATTATATCTTGCTTAGCAATTTTCAAAATAAACAAACCCAAAGTAACCAATTCGGGAATTTTAGAAAAATCATCTTTCATTAGAACAATGTCAGCCGATTCAATAGTAGCGTCAAAACCAATATTACCCATAGCAATGCCAACGTCTGATAAGGCTAATGCCGCCGCATCATTAAGCCCATCTCCGATCATTGCTACCTTATAACCCCGATTTAAATATTGTTTCAAATAATTAATCTTATCTTCCGGAAAAAGACCGGCATGAAATTCCGTTATACCAACTTCTTTTGCTATTTTCTCCGCAATACGTTCGTTATCTCCGGTAAGCATGATAATTTTTTCTATACCCATCTTTTTTAATCGTAAAATATCATCTTTAATACCGGAACGCACTTCATCGGACAAAGCAAAATATCCCAACAATTTTCCGTCATAAGCTGTCAAAGTTAGACTATGTCCGGAACTCTCAATATTTAAAATCTCCGATATTTCAGAATCTTTTAATTCAACCTTCTCCTCTCCCATAAAAGAAAGCTTTCCACTTATAATATTTTTCCCCTGATAGTGAGCAATAGCGCCACGACCATTAAACTCCTTCATACCATCAGGCTCTTTAATCTCTACCCCTTCTTTTTTAACAAAATCAACAATAGCTTTAGAACTGGCATGATCCGACAAAATTATCGCCATAGAACCAAAAAATAAAAGATCTTCTCTTTTCTTACCCGGAAAAGCCTGAGCTTGAACCACTTTTAAATTTCCTTTAGTCAAAGTACCGGTTTTATCAACTACGATTTTTTTAACCTTAGCCATATATTCCAAATAAGTACCCCCTTTGATGATAACGCCTCTTTTAGCCTCTAAACCGATGGCTGCTGCAAAAGCCAATGGTATGGCTATGGCTATATCATCGGCGCAAACAACCAACATCATAGCCAAAACTAAATTTACATTTTTAGAAATAAAATAAACAAAAATACTGGCAATCAAAATTAAAACTATATACCAATTGGTAAATTTTTCTATTAAAGAATAAGTATGTGATTTATTAATTTGGGATTGTTCTACTAATTCTATTATTTTTTCAAAAGCCGTTTCTTCCCCCACTCTCTCAGTTTTAATGACTATATTACCGGAAACAACAGTGGTAGAACTAAAAACCTTATCACCCTCCCTCTTAAAAATAGGAAGGGACTCTCCGGTTAAGGATGATTGATTCACATTAGCATCTCCCTCAACCACAACTCCATCAATTGGAATACTTTCACCCGACTCCACCACAACCAAGTCGCCCTCCTTCAGCTCTTCTATTTTCACCTCTAAAATCTTCCCATTCTTTTTAATTTTAGCTCTTTGCGGACGCATTTTTATCAAACTCTCAATTCCTCGTCGAGCTCGATTATTCGTATAATCCCAAAAAAGTCTTGCGGAAGTAAGCATTAAATTGATGAACACGGCCGAACTCCATTCTTTATTCAAAAGAGCAAAAACCAAGGTAATACCAGCTAACAAATCAATGGAAAATTTTTTATCAACCACTAAAGAACGAATGACGTTAAAAATTACCGGAACAGAGGCTAAACCGGCCATAACAATCAAAATCCAAACATCAACACTAGCCGGAACAATCTTTGTATAATGTAAAATTAAAGACAAAAAAAGAAACAACAAGAGAATGCTTTCAAAATTAAGAAATTTAATCTTTTTAGTTTTTATTGCACGCATCAAGATTATTATAACATAAAATCCTTGATCAGTCTGTCACCACTCACTTAATAATCAATAAAAAAATGATTTTTAAATACAAAAATACAACTTATCATTTAGGTCTTATTCAAAAAAAATAATAAATAAAAAACAAGGTTAATTTAACCTTGTTTTTCTTCTTTTTTAGGCGCCATAGGCACCACCAAACAAGAGAATATATAAGCCAATACGCCCGGGAAAAAAGCGGAGAGAATGCTAATTGTTATCCAAGCCACTCGTAAAATCTTTGGATCTACGTCAAAATACTCCCCCAATCCTCCGACTAAACCGCAAAAGACTTTATTTTCTCTACTGCGATATAACTTTTTCATAATTAAATAATACAATAAAAACTATAAAACCTCAATACCAACTGGACAGTGGTCAGAACCTGCAACACTATTTAAAATAAAGGCTTCTTTTAACTGTTTTCTTAAACTATCGGAAACAAAAAAATAATCAATGCGCCAACCCAAACCCTTCTGTCGAGCAAAAGAATAATAAGCCCACCAAGTATAATTATTCCCCTCTGAATGCAATTGACGAAATGTATCAATAAATCTCAAATTTAATATTTTATCTATCTGTTGGCGCTCCTCCGGAGTAAACATCACGCTATCTTGATTTTCTTTTGGCTGAGCCAAATCAATCTCTTGATGAGCAATATTAAAATCACCGGCCAAAATAACTTTTTTATTTTTCAATTCATTCAAATAATTCAACAAAAAATCATAGGCTTTCAATTTATAATCCATGTTTTCTTTATTCTGACCGCCATTGGGAATATAAAAATTTATTAAAATAAAATCTTTAAAATCCAGCCTCAAGAATCTCCCCTCTTCATCAAATTGCTTCAAACCGATATTTTTTTCCACTTTTTCCGGTTTTATTTTCGTATAAATCGCGGTGCCACTATATCCCTTTTTCTGAGCCGAATTTACATAAAGAAAATAACCGGGAATTTCTTGCAACTCTTTTGGTATTTGCGCTTCTTCCGCCTTAATCTCTTGTAAACATAAAATATCGGGATTTTCTTTCAAAATCCACTCCAGAAATCCTTTCTTATGAATAGCTCTAATGCCATTTACATTCCAGGACAACATTTTCATATTTATTATTATATCAATATTTTCAAAAAACAAAAATGCCCCGATTCATATTCGAGGCATTTTTAAATTTATTACTTATCGTTCTTTAAAGGAGCAATGATTTTGGTCCTAATGTCTTGCGGAGAAAAGAAGCAATTGATTTCTCCATTGCGCGCAAAAAGATCAATAAAGATGGCTCTCACCAACTCTTCGGTCATACCGGGCTCATAATCCTCTTGCAATTCTCCATGCTCATTAAGCAAACCAATTGCATGAGCCAAATTTTTACAACAATAAAAGTATAAAGCAAACGAGGCCATACCACCCTCTATCCAACAAGCGGTTTCCAAGGCTTGTAAGCTCAAAGCATCCTTTCCACTCATTTTTCTCTTCGCTTCTTCAAAAAAACACTTAAAAGCCTCTTTAAAGGTAGCAAACTCACCTCGCTTCATCAAAGCCACGTAGACAGTATACATTGTCATTACTCCTTTTTTTGAAATTGTTAAAAGCTAAAAATATCCTACCATTCACACTAATCTTTGTCAAATTATGTTTTTATCGTTTTAAGCTATCTTTCTACATTCCAAATAGAATCTCTTTTCCTCCGCTTCGCCCATAGAAAACGTTTTTCTTGGTAAAACTCCATCTAAAATAACCGTTTTAAACAAATCATTCTTATCCATACCCGGTAAATAAAAGCCTACATTGGACTCTTTATTGCCAAGATCGCAGACTACATCCAAGCCATGAACATAATCAATTCTTTCAGCATTACCATCTTTCAAAAACTGATCCAAAAAATTTTGCAACGTACCAACAGCCAAATTAAGTTGTGGGTTGCTTATTTCCGCATATCCAAATTGTCCGTTAAAGATTACTCCGATTCTTTGTCTTCCGCTTGCCTCATCAACACTCTTCACCATTTCATTTTTGTCAGCGCAATTAAAATACGCGTAATTATCCTTAAAATATCCTTCCATTTCCATTAATGGATTTTTCTTTAATCCAAACACTACCCTATGAATAGGCTCAAAAACCAAAGCTTCATCGTGGACATTAACTAATTCTACCAAAGCCCAACGAGAAGGATGATCCATCCCTACAGTTGCCTTATTCTTTTCCCAGATAGCTTTAGCTGTAGCTAAAGAATGATTTCCGTCACCCATAGCAAACAACAGAACCCCTTTATCATCTCCTACGCTATACTTTGATTGAAAAACTTGCTTATCGGCCAATTTTTCCAAACCATTAACTATTATTCCATCAAATTTTTCATCAACTAAATATCCGGAAATATGTCCGCCATTCATCATTAATTCAAAATCATATATTTTCTGCAAATTATTCTTTTCTTGTCCAATTTTTTCAATAATTTGTTTTTCCGGATCATCAATCAAAACCATAATATGCGGAGATTCCAATAAAGCTCCTTCACGAATTTCCATCCTAGGAGGCAAACGATCTAAAACCGTGCCTTCAGTAGCGCGGATTAATGTTTGTGATCCCTTGTTATAATCGTATTGTTCCAAATCCAAAGCCACCATTAAACCCTTGCGAATTCTGCCTTTTATATTTCTTTCAACATAAATAAAGCTATTAAAGCTATTAAAAATATCGTCCTGAATGTATTTTCTGGTATTTTCCTGAATATTTTTAATCCTCTCTGATTTGCCGTCTTTTTCCAAATAAACTTCTGGAAAAATAATCGCCGCCGTAGAAGGACTACCATCAACTTTTTTATAAACCTCCTCCCAATATTCCGGTTGTGAAGTGTATTGATCGCAAGCCACTACAGACCATTTTGATAAATCGATATTTTCTTTTGGCAAAAGAATATTTGGCTTTTGCACGCCGATAGATTCGTAATTTTTTATATCCATATTTTTATATTCTACATTTGAAAATCATTTTTTTCAACCCTATTTATTTCATTAAATAATATTTTCTCTTTTTTTCAGAAAACTTTTCAATGGCATAACGCAACATAGTTCTTGGCATTTTTTGATAATATTTTTGTAAAAATTCTTCCTCTATACCTAAATTTCTTTTACCCACCTCCCTCAACATCCAACCAACCGCCTTTTGAATTAAATCGTGTTTATCATTTAATAAAATCCCCGCAATGGCCAAAGTATCTTCAAATTGATTATTTTTAATAAAAGTAAAGGTGGAAATAATAGCAATTCGTTTTTTCCACAAATCTTTCGATCGCGCTAATTTGTATAAAATCTTTCTATCTTTATTTAATAAATATTGTCCAACGATGTTCGGAGCGGTTAAATCCACCAAATCCCAATTATTAATATTTTTCGTATTTTTTAAATAAAAATCAAAAACAATCCTTCTTTTCTTGAGGTCCACTTCCTGAAATTGAAAAACCAAAATCAATAAAGCTATTAATCGCTCTTCATGAATTTTAGAATCTAATAATTTCTGAATATCGAGTAATGCTAGATTTTGATATGTTTTAGCGATAATGCGTTGTACCGGAACAACAATTCCCACAAATACATCTCCTTCTCCGTATTGTCCTTTACCGGTTTTAAAAAATCTCTGTAAAACATCCGCTTTCTTCTTATTACTACTCTTCTTTATTGCTTTTTGTAATTCCAATAATTCTGACATAAATCTATTTTATAACTTTATTTATGAAAATCAATAAAAAGGCGACTATTAAAATAGTCGCCTTAAATATTTTTATCCGAAGGGAATTGCTCTCAACTCCACAAATTCCGTTACAACATATCGCCTTGACGGTTTACCATCAGAATAATAATCCGGATATCTACTCACCTTTAACAACCTCAATTGTTTCTTCGCGTCTTCATCATTTACAGCATGAATACATTCAACGATCTGGATACCCTCATCACGCCAATTTCCTGACCAATCTTTATATTCTCCCCGCAAAGTAACATGATATACAGGCATCATTCCCTCCTTAATATCAATTAAAGTCCTGTCTATTTATATAACAGATAACCAACTCCAAGTCAATTTATCTCTATATTAAGCGCATCAAAAAATAAACTAACTAAAAAAAATTTATTCGTTACCCAACCAAGTAAGAGTGTAAACGGTCAATTTACCATTTTCCAAAAATCCCACAATCCTCACCCTACTACCCAATTCCAAATTATTCAAAACACAAACATCTTTTTGTCTTCCTTTCTCACAAATACTATTAGCATTAAATACCAATTCCGTTGTCAAAGCGGGTTTGCCGACTTCTTCATAAATCAAAATCCACTTATCATCTTTTCTGGATAAATTACCATTTTTTTCAAATCTATTCGCTGTATTTACTAAATTATTATTGAAAAAACCACATCTTATCTCCATCGTGCGTTTATCCGTTAAAGGTACTGTCGGTTCTCCTTCTTTTTGTATAAAATTAGGAAAACTAAAAGACATCGTGCAAGCCATATAACCACTCAAATAACCCCTTAATCCACCAAGCACGCCATCAGCCTGATTATATTTATCTGCTTCTAAATTTTCATTAAGATATTTTTCTATTTCATTATATTGCTCCATACTCACTTCTTCCGCCTTATAATAAGCCCCGATCATCGGCCAAGAAGACATCTGACCATCTTTAGAAATCATCCAAGTAAAAGCGGATTCGCCTTGGTATTGAAACTTTACACCCGACTCTTCCTTTATATCATTAACAACCAATTCTCTAGCCTGATCGGCACACCATTCTTCAAAAACTCTCAAACATTTTTGCTTAGCCTCGCACCAAGAATAACCGGCCGAACCAATACAATCATGCTCATCTTTATCACCACCCACTACATCTTTTTCATCATCAACATTTTTAAATTTTTCAATGACTTTTTTGGCCGCTTCAATGGCATTTTGCAATCCTTGTTTAGCTGAATCTTTAGCATTGGCTAAATTATTTTGCAAAATAACAATATGTTTAGCTATATTATCGGACACATCCTTAACCCTATCCTTAGTCAAATCATTTTCTTTCTCCTGAATTTTTTTGGCATTTTCCAAAGCGCGGCTTAATTGATCTTCATATTTAATCAAAACCTTTGCCGCAATTTCATCCTTACCCTTATCCAACATTCTTTGATATTCAGCCAATCTTTCTTCTGACAATTTGGTATATTGCTCAACTTTCTTTTCTAAATCAAAAGTAAAAAACAATTGGATTTTCTCTTTCCAATTTTCTAAAAAATAGAATGCGCTATCCGGCTCTATACCAACTTTAACGTTTTCCTCCGTTTGTGCCAAAACACTGGCGCTACCAAATAAAAACGACGCTACAATTAATAACGAAATTACTTTTTTCATTTTTTTATTAAATATTAAACGACTTTATTTTTTCTATATTTAAAATATGAGTAAATAAAGACAAACAAAGTAGAAAATATAATAGGCACCAAAACAAACCACATAGCATAAGATGGCCAAATTAACCCCAACAAACAAATAATAGCCGAGGCTTTAAATAATTTTCCTCCGATCTCATGAGTGCTATCCCAAACTTCATCACTACTTAAAGTCCATGGGGTCTTAATGCCAATAAACCAATTCCTCTTAGATTGTTTAATCAAAATACCGCAATAATAGAAGAGCACAGCTAAAGCCGGAATCATACACCTACCCATATCAAAAGCATGTCCTAGATTCCAATAAATACTAAGTCCGTATATGTAAAGCAAAAACAAAAACAACAGGACAATAAAACCATCAAAATATTTTTTAAATTTTTCCACATTACCCTTTAAAGGATCTATTCTGGGAAAGAAAATCAAAAGAGCGGCTATAATCAGAGAAATAATAGGCATTAAGAAAACTCCCCAAAATCTTGACATATATCCATTCACTTGGCCATTAATCCCCCAATGAGTAGCCATTTGCTCAGGCATTTGTGGGTAAATATAAATACCGATAACAAAAGAAACTATCACTAAAAATAAAACTAAAATTTCGCTTTTTCTCATAATAAAAAACAAATTATTCTGACAAATATAGTATACCAAATAACCATAGCAAACAAAAGAGACCATTTTACACCTGTAAAATGGTCTCTAAATTATTTATGCGCTTACTGCTTTAGATATATACCTTTGATGTTTAAAATCAATAGTAATCTCAACTTTTTCAAAAATAGAAAAAATATCTTTTATAAATTCTTGAGGCTTATCTTTAAAAAAACCAATACGTAATCCCAGAAACATATTCCCTATAAGTGATATCACCACTGATAAAACGCAACATATGCGCACTCGCCGGTTCAACTACATCCTTTTCAAAAATTATTCTTTTTATAAGTTCATCAAAATTTTTAAATCCCAGCTTGATAACATGGTCATAAACTTCTTGAGTATTGGGTTGTCTTTCCGATGATTGAATGGCTATATTGATTGGAATCTCCATCCTTTCAAATAGTCCATTCCGAAGAATCAGGATGAAATTAAAAGCACGATGTCTCCAATGATCATCAAAGTCCAATTGTGGTACTTTATAGACTCCGCTTTCTTTTCCTTCCTTACCCCAAATGCACTGCGCTTCTTCAACAACTCTTCCATTGACCACTTTAATGACGCGCCCACTCTCTCCTATCGGTATAAAAGTAATAAATTTATTCTGAAATTCCATAAACATAATAAACAAGAGAAGCCAGGCAATAAAGGCCACCAATAACGGTGCCACAATAACAGGAAAACTCATGTGACGGAAAAAGACAAAAATAACAAAAGCCAAAGCTAAAAACACACTCCAGCCGGGATGCCTCCAAAAGAATTTTTTCATAAAAACCTCCTTTTAGAAATTATTTAATAGCTGGTTATACATTAGCAGGAATTATTGATTTGGTCAAATACAAAAATCGCCCCATCTAGGGGCGATTTTTTAAACTTTTAATTTTTTCTTTGCGCTAATTTTCTGTCATTTTCCGTCAAATACTGTTTACGTAATCTTATGCTTTTCGGGGTGACTTCCAAATATTCATCTTCGTTCATTACTTCCAAACCTCTTTCCAAAGATAATTCCCACGGAGGAGTTAAGTATATAGCCTCATCAGATCCAGAAGCGCGCATATTGCTCAATTGTTTTCCTTTAGTAGGATTTACATTCATATCAAATCCCTTGGAAACATTACCAATTACCATACCCTCATAAACTTCAGTACCGGGCCCAATATAAAGAACGCCTCTATCTTGCAAATTCCACAAAGAGAATCCCAAAGCCTTTCCAGCTTCCATAGAAACCATAGAACCGACCACGCGATGATCAATCTCTCCCACGCGCGGACGAAAACCAATTACTTGGCTACAAAGAATTCCCTCTCCACTTGTATCCACAATAAACTCTCCGCGATATCCTAAAAATCCACGAGTTGGAATTTCAAAAATAATTCTGGTATGACTTTGCTCCGGCTTCATATCAATCATTTTTCCTTTGCGGCGAGATAATTTTTCAATTACTACCCCAATCATTTCACTGGGTACATCAATAGTTATTTCTTCAAATGGTTCCAAAACTTGCCCATCTTTTTCTTTGAAAATAACTTGCGGTTGAGAAACCTGCAATTCATAACCCTCGCGTCTCATATTTTCCAACAAAATCGCAATGTGCAATTCTCCCCTTCCATAAACCTTAAATGAATCATTAGAATTAAAATCAATTTTCAATCCCACATTCACTTCCAATTCTTTTTCCAAGCGTTCACGAATTTGACGATTTGTTACAAACTTTCCCTCTTTACCAGCAAAAGGAGAATTATTTACCAAAAAATTCAAACAAATAGTCGGCTCATCAATATTAATAGCCGGCAAAACTTCCTGATCGGCGCTGAGACAAATCGTTTCACCAATATAAATATCCGGCAAACCGGCAACCATTACAATATCTCCCGCCACCGCTTCCGGCTCTTCTCTTCTTTCCAATCCAAAAAAAGTAAAAATCTTGGTAATTTTACCGCTTCTTGTTTCCCCCGTCGGTTTCTTTATAAAAACATTACTCCCTACTTTCAATGTTCCTTCATAAATTCTACCAATAGCCATTCTGCCCAAAAAATTATCATAAGCCAAATTAAATGGTTGAATTCTTAACGGCTTTTGATTCAATTCTTCGGAAGAAGCCAAAGGAACTTCTTTAATAATAGTTTCCAATAAAGGAGTTAAATCTTTTGATTCATCATTCAAATTAAATTTGGCAACACCATCTTTCGCAATAGCAAAAATAGTAGTGAAATCCAATTGTTCATTACTAGCGCCTAAATCCATAAACAACGCCAACACTTCATCATGAGTCCACTCTGGTCGCGCAGCAGGTTTATCAATTTTATTAATAACTACAATCGGCTTCAAACCCAATTCCAAAGATTTTTTTAAAACAAATTTTGTTTGAGGCATCGGACCTTCTTGCGCATCTACCACCAAAATTACAGCATCAATGGAACGCAAAACACGCTCTACCTCAGAACCAAAATCAGCGTGACCCGGAGTATCTACAATGTTAATTTTTGTCACCTCCCTTCCGGAATCGGCTGGAGGATAAAAAATTGAAGTATTTTTTGAATAAATAGTAATACCACGCTCTTTTTCCAAAGCGTTAGAATCCATGCTTACCCCCTCAGCAGCCATCCCAGTCTGTTTCATTAAAGCATCGGTTAATTTTGTCTTACCATGATCAACGTGCGCGATAATAGCTATATTTCTTATTTCCATAAAAATAGATAATTAAAAATTGCGCCGGAACGCAATCCATCAATACATCTATTATATCACATAAAGATTAAAAATGCAAATCTTATAAGTTATGATTGCAAAATAATCAAATTCATACTATATTTAGGGAAGCAAAAGATGATTAAAAACTCATTATAACAGCGAGGAGTGAATGGATTTGTCCAAAATCTATATCAGCATTCATGCTTATAATCGCTTCGTTGAACGATGGAAAGAATTCTCTCAAGATCCCTTACCCCAAAATTGGATGAATACATTGCTTGCTTTTTTATCCAACGTCACAGAAATTAAGAAAAAGCCCGGAATCAGTTTTGAAATCTTCAGAAAATATAAAAAAATTAGTCGCTTCTTTCTAAAAACGAATAATTGGATTTTCGTCACCGATGAAGATTTAAGCACCCTCATTACCGTGGAATGGCGTCAAGTTAATCCACACGTATGGGTCCTACCCAAAAAAGTACAAAAAATATTAAAAAACAAAAAGAGAACCAGATATTGATTGGTTCTCTTTTTTATTTCATTTTTAATTTAGATTAAACGCGTTATGATAAAAATAAAAATAATTCCGGCCGTTGTAAGACCAATTAATTTATAAGAACTGTGCTGGCTATGCGCTTCCGGCAAAAGATCGGCTGCGCTAATATACAAAATGAAACCGGCGAAAAATCCCAAATATAAGACTAGAAAACTATCAGGGATAACAAATAAAAGAGTGGCCAAAACTCCCAAAATGGGCGCCACAGCATCCATTAATAAAAAACCCATTGTTCTCTTTAAGTTATTTTTATTAACCAACATCAAACTCGCCGTATTCAATCCATCAGAGAAACCATGAGCCAAAATAGCCAAAGCAATCAAAATACCAACACGATAATCAATTTGAAAACCCAAACCAATACCCACACCATCTAAAAAACTATGAAAAGCCATACCTAAAGAACTGGCCATGCCCACTAAGGGATGTTTATGACTGGCATATTCTTCTTCATGATGACTATGTAAAACAGCTACTTTTTCCAAAATATGAATAAACATAAAACCGATAACTAAAGCTATCATAGGTATGATAATATTCATATTTTTTTCTATTGAAATTTGAAAGATTTCCGGAATAATCTCAAAGAAAACTACAGCCAACAAGATTCCGGCCGTAAAACTGATAATATAATGAATTTTATCCTTTAATTTAATAGCTAAAAGACCGCCCAAAAGGATAAAAAAGAAAATGATAATCGAGAAGATTAAAGCTGTCATTAAATTAAATATATAATAACAAAAAATATTAAAAAAAGCGATTTGCCAATGAGGCAAATCGCTTTAAATCGTTTTCACGTATTTCTGGTGATTTGCATATTTTTTTCCACTTCTCCACAAATAAGATGA